>WUUC01102892.1_pt1 | contig 28429 bp, 29 predicted proteins | sample 6278441 | NCBI WGS metagenome assembly WUUC01 (sample SAMN13675441, study PRJNA597444) | soil metagenome | isolation source: soil | place: USA: Washington | collected 2017-10 | reverse complement strand
GGACTCGAGCCTCGGCAGGATCGCCTGCGTCTCCGGGTCGCCGAAGCGCGCGTTGAACTCGATGACCTTCGGCCCCTCGGCGGTGAGGCTCAGGCCCGCGTACAGCGCGCCGACGAACGGCGCGCCTTCGGCGGCAGTCGCAGCCACCATGGGCTCGAGGACCTCCGCGACTATCTGGTCGACCATCACGCTCGGACACGCGGGGACGGGACTGTAGGAGCCCATGCCCCCGGTGTTCGGCCCCTCGTCGCCGTCGAACGCGCGCTTGTAGTCCTGTGCGGGCTCGCACGGGACGACGACTCGTCCGTCGGTGAACGCGATCACCGATGCCTCTTCGCCGTCGAGGAACTCCTCGATCACGACCGAACGTCCTGCGTCGCCGAACGCACCGCCTACGAGGCGTTCCTCCAGCGCAGTCACCGCGCCGGCGCGGTCCTCCGTCACCACCACGCCTTTGCCGGCCGCGAGGCCGTCGGCCTTGATGACATAAGGAGGGCCGAGGCGATCCATGTACGCCACCGCCTCGCCGACCGAAGTAAACGTCTCCGCCGCCGCGGTCGGGATGCCCGCCGCGCGCATCAACCGCTTCGCGTGGGTCTTCGATCCCTCTATGCGCGCGGCCGCGGCGTCGGGGCCGAACACGAGCTTTCCCTCAGCACGCAGCGCGTCGCCGACTCCCGCGACCAGTGGCGCTTCCGGTCCGACGACGACGAGGTCCGGGTCGACGTGGCGCGCCAGCTCCACGACCGCAGCCGGATCCGAGGGGTCGGCGTCGACCAGCGTCGCGTGCTCACCGATACCCGGGTTCCCGGGGGCCGCGACGAGCTCGTCCAGCGACTTCGAGCGCGACAGCGCCCACGCGAGCGCGCTCTCGCGACCGCCGGAGCCCAGGAGCAGAACCCTCAAGCCGTCTCCCTCAGCGCCACGATCTGGTCGCGGCCCGGTCCGACCGACGCCCACGAGACGGGCACGCCGGCGAGGGACTCCAACGCCTCGAGGTACGCGCGCGCCTCCTTCGGCAGGTCGTCGAGCGACCGCGCCGTCGTGAGGTCGTCACCCCAACCCGGAAGCTCCTCGAAGATCGGGCGGCACTTGTTGAAGATCGTCTGGTGCGGAGGGAACTCCTCGTAGCGCTCGCCCTCGTACTCGTACGCGACGCACACCTTCACGGACTCGAACTGCGACAGCACGTCGAGCTTCGTGATGACGAGCTCCGTCAACGTGTTCAAGCGCGCGGCGTAGCGTGCCGCGACCGCGTCGAACCATCCGCAACGGCGCTTGCGGCCGGTCGTCGTGCCGTACTCCGCGCCGGCCTCCACGAGGATCTCCGCGTCGGCAGGGTCCGCTTCGGAGGGAAACGGTCCCGAGCCGACGCGCGTGCAATACGCCTTCGCTATGCCGATCACCCGCTCGATGTCGCGCGGTCCGACTCCGGCGCCCGCGCAGGCACCCCCTGCGATCGGGTTCGAGGACGTCACGAACGGATACGTGCCGTGGTCGAGGTCGAGCATCGTCGCCTGTGCGCCTTCGAACATCACCGCGCGGCCCGCGTCGAGCGCGCGCTGGACGAACGAGCTGGTGTCGGCGATGTGCGGCGCGAGCCGCTCCCCGTACGCGAGGTACTCGACTTCGATCGTCTTCTGGTCCATCGGGAGGCGGCCGTAGACGCGCGTGAGGAGCAGGTTCTTCTCCTTCAGCGCGACCTTCAGCTTCTCCGAGAAGATCTTCGGGTCGAGCAGGTCCTGAACGCGCAGCCCGATGCGAGCGGCCTTGTCGGCGTACGTCGGCCCGATGCCCCGCTTCGTCGTGCCGAGACGGTTGTTGCCGAGCCGCCGTTCGGTCACGGTGTCGAGCTCGAGGTGGTACGGCATGATCACGTGCGCGTTGCCGGACAGCAGGAGACGCCGCGTGTCGATGCCGCGCGACTCGAGGTTGTCCATCTCCTCGATCAGCACCTGCGGGTTTACGACGACGCCGGGACCGATTACCGGCGTGCAGTGCGGATACAGGATGCCCGTCGGGACGAGGTGGAGCGCGTACCGCTCCCCCTCCACGACGATCGTGTGCCCCGCGTTGTTGCCGCCCTGGTAGCGGACGACCACGTCCGTTCGCTCCGCGAGGAGGTCGGTGACCTTTCCCTTGCCCTCGTCACCCCACTGGATACCGACGAGGGCTATGCCGGGCATCGCGCTATCGCTCGATCCGGAACTTGATCCGGACGTGCGTCAGGTATTCGCTGATCGCGCCGTCGGAGACGTTGCACGACGTCTCGAGGACCTCCATGCCGGTGATGCCTCGGATCGTCTTCGACGCCTCGGCGAGCGCCTGGTTCGCAGCGTCCCTCCACGACTCGGAGGACACGCCTACCAGGTCGATCGTCTTGATCACCGCCATGGGCACCTCGCTAGCGCTAGTCGGTAGGGACGCGGCGATTGTATCGAGGCACGCGGGGCCGCCTCGGCGGGACCGCAGATCAAACGGGGCGGCCGTGATATATCAAAAGTGGCAAATTGGCCTCGCGGCCACGAATCCGGCGGACGATCTCTAGGAGGAACCGATGCGCTCAACGCGTTTGGCCTTGGTTACCGCAGTTGCTGCTTCGAGCTTGCTCGTCGCGTCGCCGGCGCAGGCGCGTCACTATTGCGGCCTCGACGACCCGACGCTCAACTCGATCTGCGAGAGCCACGGCACCGACCTGCCGATCATCCAGAAGATCATCTGCCTGATCTTGAAGTCCTGCTGACGCGCGACGCACCAGTCTCCGGGGCCCCGGCCACGTCCGCCGGGGCCTCGCTATATTGCGGCGGTGGAGCGCTCCCGCATCTCGCGAGGCCACGTCTTGGTGATCGCCTCCGGCGTTGCGCTGGTGGCCACGTCGTTCGTCCCGCTCTGGGCGACGTATCGCGTTCCCGGGCTCGGGATCGTCGCTCCACAGACCGTGCACCAGAACGCGTGGACCGCGTACGGCGGCATGATGCAGCTCGCTCTTCTGCTCGCGATCGTCGCGGTCGCGTTCACGATCGTGCTCGCGGTCCGTCCCGGGCTCGAGATCGCGGCCCCGCAACTGGTGTTGCTCGGGTTGTGCGCGGGCGCGACGCTGCTGTTGCTGTGGCAGATCGTGACGGGGCCCGAGGGATCCTCAAACCCGAACGGCTACGGGATCGACCGGGGGATCCTCGTGTTCACCGGCGGCGCGCTGGCCGCTTGCATGACCTACGGTAGTCACGTCGTGAGGCGGGAAACCATCCGGACCGCCGCAGGTCGTAGATGATGTCCTCAGGGCGCCGCGGCGCCGCCCGGTGCGGAGTCGCCACTTCCCACGATCGAGCCATACGAGGAGAGTGATTCGAGATGGACACAGACCTCTTCCAGGTCCTCACGCTGTTCCTGCTGTTGGGGTTGCTGCTGACGCTCTTCGGCGTGCTCCAGTCGCTCGGCGCGATCAGGAGGTTGCTCGAGAGAGAAGGGCAGCCGGCGACGAGCTCGGAAACGGCCGCTGCCGCGACGTCCTCGCCCGCTGCCGCGACGTCCACTGCCGAGGAAGACAGCCCCCTGACGTGGGCGCGACCCACCGAGACGTCGACGGGCGAGACCGGGCGCTCCGGATGGCCCGCGCCGCAGGAGGCGACGGCCACTCCCGAGCCGGCCGTGGTCGCGGAGCCGGAGCCGCAGGAGACGAGCGCACCGTCCGACGAGGGCGCGCGGGTGCTGTACGGCGACACCGGGTTGACGGCCGCGACGCCGAGCGAAGCCGCGCTGAGCCCGTCGGGCTCCGCGGGTACCGAGACGTCTCAGCCGGCGGCGGCGCAGACGCCGGAGCCTCAGCCTCAGGCGCAGGCCGCGTCGGAAGATCCCCAGGAGCAGCCGTTCGAACGAGACGGCAGGTGGTGGTTCCGCCGCGGCGACGAGCTGCTGGTCTACGAGGAGCAGTCGGGGCAATGGGTCGCGGCGGGTGAGCCGTCGACCTCCGGGAGCGTTGCCGCTGCCGCACCGGGGGAGGCCGCTCCTTCTGCGGGCATCGCAGCCGGTGCCGCGGAGGGACAGGTGACGACGCCGCACGAGGCGGTCGGCTCGTTCTGGAAGTGCCCCTCGTGCGGCGCGGTGAACGGCTCGACCGCGACGTCGTGCCGCATGTGCTTCACAGCTCGTCCGTAGCTATCTCCCTCAACCTCGGACCGAGCCAGGGGAGGCTCGGGTCGCGTCCGATCGCCGTCCCCGCGAGGAACAGCAGCCAGGTCGCCGCGCCCAGGACCGCAACCGGCAGGACGAGCGACTCGTTCACCGCGCCCGCGAGGTAGAGCAACGCGGGCCACAGCGAACCGAGGACTATTGCCTGGAGGCCGTGCCAGCGGGCGCGCGGCGTCTTGCCGGAGAAATACGCGACGAGGCCGGTGATCGGGAGCACTAGATACGCGAAGGCCGCCATGTTGCGCCCAACCCTAAGTCGGGCAGAACCAACGGATGGCGCCACGACAGAGCAGGATGAAGACGTGAGCAATCGCCTGGCGGAGGAGACGAGCCCCTACCTCCTGCAGCACAAGGACAACCCCGTCGACTGGTATCCGTGGGGAGCGGAGGCGCTCGAGCGTGCGCGGGGCGAGGACAAGCCGATCCTGCTCTCGATCGGTTACGCCGCGTGCCATTGGTGCCACGTGATGGAACGGGAGTCGTTCGAGGACCCCGCGACGGCCGCGCTGATGAACGAGGCGTTCGTCTGCATAAAGGTCGACCGCGAGGAGCGTCCCGACCTCGACGCGATCTACATGGAGGCCGTGCAGGCGATGACCGGGCGCGGCGGCTGGCCGATGACCGTGTTCCTAACGCCCGGCGGAGCACCGTTCTTCGGCGGGACTTACTTCCCGCCGGAGGACAGCCACGGGATGCCGGGCTTCAAGTCCTTGCTGAGGGCGGTGTCGGGCACGTGGCACGAACGCAGGGGGGAGGTAGACGCGCAGGGGCAGCGGCTCGTCGACCACATCGGCGTCGCGTCGAAGCTCGCGCCGTCGCGGGAGGTCGTCACCTCGGAGCTCGTCGCGTCGGCCGCGCGCGGGATCGCGCAGGCGTTCGATCGGGAATTCGGAGGTTTCGGCGCGGCCCCCAAGTTCCCGCAGCCGATGACGATCGACTTCCTCTTGCGCCTCGCCGCCCGGAGTGACTCCGATGCAGCGCAGATGGCGCGCGTCACGCTGGACCGGATGGCGGCCGGGGGCATGTACGACCAGCTCGGCGGGGGCTTCGCGCGCTACTCGGTCGACCGCGAGTGGATCGTGCCGCACTTCGAGAAGATGCTCTACGACAACGCACAGCTCCTGCGTACCTACGCTCGTTCGTGGCAGACGCTGCGCGTCGAACGACACCGGACCGTCGCGCGCGAAACGGCGGAATGGATGCTCCGCGAGATGCGCGATCCCGCGGGCGGCTTCTGGTCGTCGCTCGACGCCGACTCCGAGGGAGAAGAGGGCAAGTTCTACATCTGGACGATCGACGAGGTGCGCGCCGTCGCCGGGGAGGACGCCGACGCGGCGATCGCGCATTGGGGTCTCACCGAGCGCGGGAACTTCGAGGGCAAGAGCATCCCCGTGCTCGCGCGTGACGTCTCTCCGGACGAGGCCGTGACGCGGGCGCGTGCTGCTCTGATGGCGCGCCGCGACACGCGGGTGCGGCCGGGGACGGACGACAAGGTCCTCGTTGCGTGGAACGGACTCGCGGCTGCGGCGTTCGCCGAAGCGGGAGTCGCGCTCGGCGAGCGGCGCTGGGTCGAGGTCGCGACGGAGGTGATGGACTTCGTCCTGGCGACGATGCGCGTCGAGGGCCGGCTGCTGAGGTCCTACCGGCGAGGGGCCGTGAACGCCCTGGGCTATTCGGAGGATTACGCGGCCCTGCTCGAGGCCTGTCTCGCGCTGTGGGAGGCGACCGGCGACCTGAGGTGGATGACCGAGGCGCGCTGGGCCGCGGACGAGGCGGTCCGGCTGTTCCTCGACCCGGTGGCCGGCGGATTCTTCACGACGGGCTCGGATGCCGAGACCCTGGTCACGCGGCCGAAGGACCTCTTCGACAACGCGGTGCCGGCGGCGAATTCGGTCCTGGCGCTGTCGCTGCAGCGCCTCGCCGCGCTGACCGGTGAGGGGTCGTATGAGAGCCACGCCCTCGGGATCGTCCGGTTGGTGCGCGATCTCGTCGAGAGCTCGCCGCTGGGGTTCGGCCATCTCCTGGGAGCGATCGACCTCTACACGTCGGGAGCCGTGGAGGTAGTGATCGTCGGGCGCGACGGCGTCGCGCCCTTGTTGGAGCGGCTCCACTCGCGCTGGCGGCCGAACGCGGTCCTCGCGGTCGTCGACGAGCCTTCGGACGATGCGGTCGAGATGATCCCGCTGCTCGAGGCGCGGGGCGCGATCGGGGGCCACGCGACTGCATACGTCTGCCGGAACGGGACGTGCAAGATGCCGGTCACGGAGCCCGACGACCTCGAGGAGCAGCTGGAGCTTCGATGAACGGCGGTCTGCGCGTCAACCGGTCGGTCGTGATCCCGGAGGACGAGATCCGCCTCGAGTTCACGACGTCGGGAGGGCCGGGGGGCCAGCACGCGAACAAGAGCTCCACGCGTGCGGTGTTGATCTGGAACGTCGACGCCTCGCGCGCCCTCGGCCCCCGTCAGAGGGCGCGCGTCAGGGGAAAGCTTCGCCACCGCATCGACTCCGCGGGGAACCTGAGGCTGTCGAGCGACGCGCACCGTTCGCAGCTCCGGAACAGAGAGACGGTGCGAGAGCGGTTCCGCGCCCTGCTGGAGGAGGCGCTGCGCCCGGAGAAGAAGAGGATCGGAACGTCCCCGACGAGGTCGTCCAAGGAGAACCGCCTGAAGTCCAAGAAGCTGCGCTCCGAGGTGAAACGCGCGCGCCGCACCCCGGGCATCGAGGACTAGGAATGTATCACTTACTGTGATACATTCAGCCACGTGCCCGACGCCATCTCCGTTCGTTTGGACGACGAAGCTCAGCGGGCCTTGGCGCGCCTCCAGGCGGCCGGCTTCTCGCGCTCCGAAGCCATTCGGCGCTCCTTGGTCGAGTCGGCGAAGCGCCTCGAACGGAAGCAAGGGCTTGCGGAGGAAGCGGCCGCTCTCGAGGCGGACGAAGACGACCGCGCGGAGATGCTCGAAGTTGCCGCGCTGATGGAGAGCATGCGTGCTTCGGGGTGACGTCTACGAACTGCGTCTACCCAAAGGGACCGGCCACGAGCAACACGGCCGCAGGTTCGGGGTCGTGGTCCAGGCGAACGAGCTCCTTCCCCGCTCGGTCGTCCTGGTCGCACCAACCTCTCGTAGCGCGAGGGCGGCGTCGTTCCGTCCGGAGATCGAAATCGGCACGCAGCGTACGCGCGTGCTTGCAGAGCAAGTCGGCGCAGTGGACGCGGGGAGGCTAGGGAAGCTCGTCGGGCACGTGACACCGGAAGAGCAGTGGGGGATCGACGACGCACTCCTCACCGTATTCGCGTTGCGCTGACTCACGCGAGGACTAGAACGCGACGGGAAGCTCCGGGAAGGGCGACGCGCGGCCGAACTCCAGGTGCGCCGTGCCCATCGCCGTCAGGCTCCCCGCGTGCCGCCACGTGCCGCCGGCGCGTTCGTAGAGCTCTATCGCCAGGTCCGCGATCTCCGAGTTCGCGCAGTGGTGAGAGCTCCCGTCGGGGTCTTCGTAGCGCACCTGGATCGCCCGGTCCAGACGGAGCCGCGCCGCCCCGGCGATCTTCCAGCTCCCGTTGCTCGACGTGAACGCCCACGTCGGCAGTTCGTACCGGCTCCGCGAGCGCAGCATCGACCTCACGTCGTTGAAGACGAGGTCTGCTCCTCGAAAAGCGACGTAGAGCGACGTTATCGAGGGAGCAAAGCCCGACGCTCTCGCCGTCACGCCCTCGAAGACCGCGTCGCTTCCGTCCTCCCACAGCCCGCAGTGAGCCCACGCCCACGAGTGCGAGTTCCGCCGGCCCCAGCGATGCGACTGGCATCCCGGCTCGCCGTCGAACGCAAGGATCTCGCCGTCCAGCTCGACGGTCCCTCCGAACGGGACGGCGAGGTTCGGCGAGCAGACGGTCGAGAACCGCGCCGCGGCGCGCTTGCGCAGCAACGGCGGGAGGTGCTGGTAGCAGCGGTCCGCCGGGTCGAAGTCGAGCGACCACGCGAGCGTCCGATCGTCGTGCGTCACCGCGCCTTCGAGGTGGGTCTCGGACAGCCACGCGTCGCCGATCCTCACGAGCGCGCCGTCGTCGCGTCCGTTCGCGGAGCCGAGACGGTCGATCGAGTAGTCGTTGCGTCCCGCGAAGCCCTTCTTCCCCTCCGGGTCGAAGTAGAACGCCCACAGCGAGCAGGACGGAGCACCGCGCCGCGGCGCCGTGATCGTGTACCGCAGCCACAGACCAGCCCCGAGCACCCGGTGGTTCAGCGTCGCGTACCAGATCTCGATGAACCGCGCGGCGCGCCGGTCCCACATCATCCGGTTCTCGGTGCCGTCGAACGTGAACGCGGTCACGACGCCGCCAGCTCCAGCAAGCGGGCGGCCACCGTCTTCCACGACCACCGCTCCCGGGCGAACGCGGCCGCGCGCAGCTCCAGGGCGCGCCTCTCCTCGTAGGGCAGCGCGAGGATCGCGTCGATGCGCTCGGCGATCCCGGTAACGGGGTCTTCCGGGTCGAACGTAAGGAGCCCCCGCATCCCAAGCTCCTGTTCCAGCGCGGCACCGGCCTCACCGATCCCCGAGTGGCGCGGGACGATCGGGAGCACGCCGCACGCGGCGGCCTCCGCCGCGACCATGCCGAACGCCTCAGGGACCTCGGACGGCACGACGAGGACGTCCCAGAACGGCAGCGTCTCGGACAACGGTCCGTGCTCGAGACGTCCGGTGAACTCGACCGGCACCCGCGACGCCCTCGCCCAGTAGTCCTCGGACGCGTCGGGCGAGTCGAAGAAACGAATCATCTTGGTCAGCGACGAGCCGGACGCAATCTTGCGCGCGGCCCTCGGGTTGCGCGTCTCCAGCGCGTACGCGAGCGCCTTCAGCTCCTTCTCGAAGCCGCCGTACCCGACGACGACCGCGCGCAGTCCCTCGGTCTTCGTCAGGCCCAGCGCCGCCAGGAAGTGATGGACGCCCTTGCCGGCGATCAGCTTCCCGACGAAGCCCGCGACCGGAGGCAGCTCGCGGTCGCGCTCGACGGGCTCGAACAGCTCCACGTCGCAGCCGGGGTTCACGACCTCCGCCCGCGCCTCCCATCCCGGGACCACCGACGACGCCTCGCGGATCATGTAGTGGCTTCCCCCGACTACCTTCTTCGCGGCGACGAGACCCTCGTACGCGTAGTGGCGGTAACGGTCCTGCTCCTTGACCGCGAACTCCAGCGCGCTCCCGTGCAGCTTCGCGACGTACGAGGTGTTCGTGGCCTCGCACGCGAGGCGAGCGATGTACGGCCCCATGACCTCGTGACCGGTGACGATCGCGTCTGGGCGATGCTCCCGGATCACCGTGATCATCGCCTCGACGTTGCGCCGCAGGTACGTCTCGAGCTCCTCGTCGGTGAGGTCGACGTACAGCTTCGCGGTGAAGCCCTCGTATTCGTCGTAGACGTAGACCGGCAGGATCTCCCCGATGCTCGGACGTACCACGCGGCACCGTCCCGCCGCCGGCGACGCCTTCGTCGGATACTCGACGAACGTCGAGTTGTCCGCCGACATGTCGGCCTCCGAGTCGACGTACGGGAGGTCGCCCGCGCCAGTCTCCTGGCACATCACGACGACGTCGTGCCCTCCCGATCTCCAGGCGCGCGCGACGTTGGCGGTGTAGACGTTGGATCCGGATCCCGTCGTCAGGTAACCGTGCCACAGCAGTATGCGCATCGGCGAGGAGCCTAGACTTCCGGCGTGCTGGAACGGACCCTGAGGCTCGCCCTGCGGAACTACGTGACGCTGTTCCTCTTCGTCTCCTGCTTCGCGCTCACGATCCACCTCGTGTACCTCTTCCTGTTCCGGGACGTGGTCGGGGTCTCCGAGCTGCACGACGCGATCGACGCGTTCCCGCCGTCACGACAGGTGCGCGGCGTGGGCCACCGCGAGCTCGACGCTTGGCGGGCCGGCGGGGCCGTCGTGACCGTCGTCGAGATCGCGCTCGTGCCGTTCCTCGCCAGGGGCGCGGCGAGGGTGATCGAGGACGACGAGCGGGGCGAGGTGCCCACCGTGACCGCGGCACTCGCCGCCACGATGAAGCGCGGCTACCGCTGGTTCCCCTCGCTCCGGGAGGCCGGCCCACTGCTCGTCTCGAGCACGATCGCCCTCCTGACCTGGTGGTTCGTGCGCGAGACCGGTCTCCTGCTGGTGGAGCCGCTGGGGCCCGGGCGGGCCTGGGCTGCCGTTGCGCTCGTCGAGGGGGCGGCAAGAGCGGCGGCCGCACCATTGGTCCTCGTGTCCGTAGTTCTACGTAAATCGCGCCCTAAAGCGGAGAAGGTGTTTACGCCGAATCTCTATTGATGCCAGAATCTTCCACTACCGACGGCTGACTCACGGAAGGGCGTTGCGTGGAGAAGGACAAGGTGACACAGGCAGCGGACCTCGGGCTTCGCCGCGACGCGTTCAGCAACGCGGCGGCATCGCGCAAGACCGAGGTGCGGAGGATCCGCGAGCGGAACCGGCAGAAGCGTCTCCGCTACCTCGCGTATGCCGGCGTCATCGGCGGTGCTTACGTCGTCAAGCGGATGATCGAGGACAACCCGTTCCACTTCGGGCTTCCGAGCGTGTCGCCCGACACGATGATCTACCTCCTGCCGCCGCTCCTCATCCTCACGGTCCTGATGACGCCGTTGCTCGTGCTGTCGCAGGGCAAGTCACCGGGCATCCGTTTCTCGCCCGAGCAGATCGGCATCGGGTTCAAGGACGTGCGCGGCATCGACGTCGTGCTGGAAGAGGTCACGCGCACGCTCCAGATCTTCCTGACGTATCAGACGTTCAAGGACGAGCTCGGCGGCAACCCGCGGCGCGGCGTCCTCTTCGAGGGGACTCCGGGGACCGGCAAGACGTACCTCGCCAAGGCGATGGCCGCCGAGGCCGGCGTCCCGTTCTTCTTCGTGTCCGCTCCGGCGTTCCAGTCGATGTTCTTCGGCATGACCGCGTACAAGATCCGCTCGTTCTTCAAGCAGCTGAAGAAGGTGGCGCGCAAGGAGGGCGGTGCGATCGCCTTCATCGAGGAGATCGACGCGGTCGGCGGAGCGCGCAGCGGCGTGAGCACGATGGCGCCGAACCGCATGACCGTCTCGCGTTTCGGCAGCAACGAGAACGGCGGGATGGTCAACGAGCTGCTGATCCAGTTGCAGTCCTTCGACACGCCGACGTTCGGAGGAAGGATCAAGAACCGCATGCTCGACGTCGTGAACGCGTTCATTCCCTCGCACCGTGCGATCAAGAAGAAGGGGTCCAAGTACGCGAACGTGCTGATCATCGGCGCGACGAACCGGGCGGACAACCTCGACCCCGCGCTGCTGAGGCCCGGACGGTTCGACCGCATCCTCCACTTCGACCTGCCGTCGCGCGCCGGGCGCCGCGAGCTCATCGACTACTTCCTGCAGCGCCGTAAGCACACGGCCGAGATGGACCGCGAGGAAATTCGTGAGGAGTTCGCTTCCATGACCCTCGGGTACAGCCCGGCGATGCTCGAGCACGTCCTGGACGAGTCGCTGGTATGGGCGCTGCGCGACGACCGCCGCGAGCTGTCCTGGCGCGACGTCCAGCGCGCTCGCATCACGCAGGAGATCGGCATCGCGCAGCCGGTCGCGTACACGGAGAGGGAGCGAGACCTCATCGCTACCCACGAGGCCGGCCACGCCGTCGCCGCGTACCTCTGTGCCAAGGACCGCAAGCTCGAGGTGCTGTCGATCATCAAGCGGCGCTCTGCCCTCGGCCTGCTCGCGCACTCCGACGCGGAGGAGAGGTTCACGAAGACGAAGTCGGAGCTCGAGGGAACGCTCAAGATCGCGCTCGGGGGCATGGCGGCTGAGCAGCTGTTCTTCGGCGAGTCCGGGACGGGCCCGTCTTCCGACCTGACCGCCGCGACGACGCTCGGCGCGCAGATGATCGGCTCGTTCGGGATGGGCTCGTCGCTCGTGTCGTACGAGGCCGTCGACAACGGCCCCCACGGCAGCCCGAACATCGTCGCGAAGGTGCTCAGCAACGACGACACGAAGAAGGAGCTCGACGACATCCTCCGCAAGCACAAGGACCAGGTCGGCTACCTGCTCGAGACGAACAAGGACCTCGTCGAAGCGCTGCGCGACGCTCTGCTCGAGCACGAAGAGCTGATGGGCGACGAGATCCTCGCGGTCCTGGACCGGGCCCAGAAGCGCCGCGCCGAGATCGGCTAGCTACCAACACCCGCGAAGAGGTCCGACTCCGGGACCTCCGTCGGGACATGGGACTTCACCAGCGTGTAGTCCTCCCACGGGTAGACCTTCTTGTGCATCTCGTCGGGGATCGCGAACCAGAAGCTGTCCGGGTCGATCTGCGTCGCGTGGGCGAGCAGGGCCTTGCTGCGCAGCTCGATGAAGTCGGCGACGTCGACCTGTGACGTGATCTCCGGCTCGTCGAAGCCGAACGAGTCCCAGTTCTCCAACCATCCGGCGTACGGAGGCTCGTGGCCCTCCGCGACCGCGGCGTCGTTCAGGATCTGGAAACGCTTCTTCGTGAACGTCGCGAAGTAGTAGAGCTTTGCCGGCTGCCACGGCGCGCCCGCATCCGGCCACCTGCCCCCGTCGCCCGCGAGGTCGAACGCCGCGGTCCCCCACTCGTGGATCTTCACGTGGTCGGGGTGCTCGTAGCCCTTCGACTCGTCGTAGCAGAGGACGACCTCCGGCCGTTCGGAGCGGATGATCTCGACGAGGCGGCGCAGGACCTCGTCCTCGTCGGCGTTCCAGAACGCCTTCGGATTCTTGTTCGCGTCCGAGTCAGGCATCCCGGAGTCGCGGTAGCCGAGCTGGTAGATGCGATTCACGCCGAGGAGATCGCACGCGGTCTCGAGCTCCGCCTCGCGTATCTCGGCCATGCGCTCCTTTATCCCGGGCCGGTCCATGCGCGGGTTGAGGATGTCGCCCTCCTCGCCGCGGGTCGCGCACACCAGCGCGACGTGGACGCCCTCGTGCGCGTACTTCGCCATCGTGCCGGATCCCTTCGACGACTCGTCGTCGGGATGCGCGTGGATGGCGAGCAGGGACCTCTGCTTCTTCGTCACGACGTTAGGCTAAACCGGCGATGCGAGCCGCGATGCCCCACGAGGGAAGTGAGCATTCCGCACTCGGCGGAGCCGATTTCTTTGAGCGAGCCCGCAGATTCGCGGCCGCAGGACTCGTCCTCGCCGGATTGTGCGCCGTCACCGGGTCGTTTCTCGACTGGGCGGTCATCACGGAACGCGAGGTCGCGGAAGACATCGACTTCGGCGTCGAGACCGGCGAGATCGAACCGGAGCAGGCCGAACCCTTCGCCGGGATCGAGGACCGCGACGGTCGCCTGACCCTCGCGGGCGGGATCGTGCTGGTGGTCGCGGCAGTTCTGCTGCTGGTGCAGCGCCGGTCGGGCGTTGCATGGTTCGCGTTCTGGGTCGCGGTGATGATCGGCGGGATCGCGTTCGCCGACTACCGCAGCGTGTCGCCGGACGACGAAGCGGCGCCCGGTGGGATCGCGCAGCGACAGGAGCTCGGGGGCGAGGCTCAGCCGGGACCGGGTCTCACGATCGTCGCCGCGGGTGCGATGCTCGGCGTCATCTCGTCGGTCGGCGCGGTTGCCGCGACGCCGCGAGACGTCACAACCTCCTAGTACTCGCTCTCGAGGTCCTTCACGTCGCGGACGTAGCCGCGCTGGCCTCGGTTCAGCCGGTTGCTCACGTTGCCCGGGCCCGAGTAATACGCGGCAAGCGCGTCCTTCTCGTTCCTCATGCTGTCGAGCACGTGGTCGAGGTACATGACGCCCAGGTGGACGTTGTCGTCCGCCGCGCGCACATCGAGGTCCGAGCCCGCGTGCAGGACGTTGTTGACGAAGTCGGCGGTGTCGGGCATGACCTGCATGACACCGACCGCGCCGGCGGACGAGATCGCGTCCTGCCGCCACGCGCTCTCCTTCATCGCGACGGCCTTCACGAGAGAGGTTCGGACCCCGTGCGCCGCCGACTGGCGTTCGAGGGATTCCTCGACGACGGCGACGGGGACCGCTGGTGGGGTTGCGGGAACCGCGGCGGCGACGGCCATTCCCCCCGGGACGCGGAGGTTCTGGCCGGCGACGATGTGGTTCGGGTCGGCGAGATCGTTGGCGCGCGCCAGCGCCGACGCCGTGGTGCCGAACCTGGCGGCGATGCTCGAGAGGGTCTCGCCCGAGCGGACTCGGTGGCGGAGAGCCGGCGTCCGGACCCGCAGGTGCTGCCCGGCGACGATGAAGTCCGGGTCGGCCAGGCCGTTGGCTTCGACCAGTGCCGTGACGGTCGTGCGATACCGCGCCGCGATCGACGAGAGGGTCTCCCCGGCCCGCACGACGTGGGTCCCTGCGCTGGCGGAGCCACCGGCGAGCCAGACGACGGTCGCCGTCCCGACCGCCGCGGGGGCCCGGCCCCGTTGCCGCGGCTTCAGGTGCTTCCCTCTGTAGCGCCGAAGTCTCATCTCAGCCCTTTCAACCCACTCAATGACAGGCGTAACAGAATGCACAACTCGCACATATCGGTCAAACGGGTGGGAAGCTAGCCCGCGAGGGAGAAGCGGGCATCGCCGGCCGGGCTCACGTCGGCTCGGACCTTGCCGGCCCAGATCAGATTGATCACGGCCACGCGGCAACGCTCCGGTGGAAGTCCCGTCGCGGCGACGAGCGACCCGGCATCGAGCTCACGGCCCTTCAACGCCTTCGTCACGAGCCTCCCGTCCTTGTAGAGCAGCCGCGCGTCGGTGATCACCGCGCGGATGTCCGACGGCGCAAGGCCGGCTTCCGATTGCGCGTAGCCGGCGGGGTCGGCAGCGAACGACCTCACGACGCCGCTCAAACCCAGAGGCGGCGACCGCCGGCCCTGCCCCACCTTGCGTTGCGGCAAGCCGAGCCTCGCGCGCGCCTCCTCACGAAGGCATGCGTGGAGAGCCGGCTCCTCGAACGGCAGCACCGCCGCGCCGGTCTTCGCGTAGTGGTACAGGTGCGCGCGGAGCAATCCCTGGAGGAGCGGCTGGGCGACGGCCGACCACACCAGGCCCCCCAGTGCGACGATCCCCCACATCCAGGCGAATGCGATGACGATCCCGGCCGGCTCCCCGATCGCGAGCGCGACGAACAGCGGCCCGAGCAAGACCAACAGCGTGACCGCGGCCGCAATGTAGGGCGCCTTGTAGCCGTAGCGCGTGACGCCCCTGCTGTAGACGACGCTCCACGGGCTCGTCTGCGGGAGGCCGAGCGCGCGGAACCGTCCCGGCCCCCAGCGCGCCGCCACGAGCTCTTCGCTTCGGCGCTGCGCTTCCGGGAGCGCAAGTCCTTGCTCGATCGCGACGGGCACCGCGAACACCGCGAACGCCTCGTACAGCGCCGCACCGGCTCTCGCCGACAGCCCCGGAGCCCACCACGCCAGCCGCGCGAGGGCGAGCGCGCCCACGGCTCTACGCGCACGGAGAACCGCCCGTACCAACCGGGACGCCCGGCGTCCCTCGAGCGCATCGAGCCCCGCGGCCACGCCGGACGCGAACGCGACGACGCTCGGGATCACGTACACCACCGGAAGGACGAACACGAGCAGAACCGCAACCAACAGGAAGGTCCCGAAGAGGTCCCCCCCATCCGCGCCTCTGTCGAAGATCGTGTACCCGGCCCCCAGTAGCGACAGGAACGCGGCGAGGGCCAGCACACCGAGGACGAACCCGAGCCGCTTCAGCGCGGGCGACGCGCGCAGCGCCGCCGCCGAGCTGTGGACCAGCGACGCGTCGCGGCGAAGCTGGGACTCGAACTCGTTGACGTAGTTCTGCGTCAGGTCGAGCGCTCGGTTCCCGGTGAGGACGGGGTCATACCCGGCTTCCGGCACGGCCGCGGGTCCGCCGCTGGGAACGCCGACGGCGAACGGCCCCCAGCGCGGCGTGTCGGAAAGACCGGGCGGCGGTAGCCAGCGCGCCTCTTCACCTGCGGGAGGAGGACGATCCCCGGCCGGAGCTCCGCGGGGGTCGACGATGCGCCGGCCCTCCTGGACGACGTGCTCGGTCCAGGCAGCGCCGTCGTGCCAGCGCAGCGCGTGCCTATGCTCGGGATCCGCATACCAGCCGGCCGTCGCCATCTCGTCGCGCCACTCTGCCGTGGCGACAGAGCGCCGGTCAAGGCGAAGCCGTTCAGATGATCGAGATCATCGCCTCGATCGGGCGGCGGGCTTTCTCCGCGATCTCCGGCGGGACCAGGACCTCGTCCCGGCCGGTCTGAAGGCAGCGCAGGAGCTTCGACGCCGTGATCATCTTCATGTAGCCGCAGACCGCGCCCTCGTTCGCCGGGATGTAGTTGCCGGTCGGGTTCTCCTTGCGCAGGCGGTGGAGCATGCCGGTCTCGGTCGCGACTATGAACTCCGACGCCTTCGACTCGCGGGCCCTCCGCACCATGCCCCCGGTCCCCAGCACGAACGTGCGGTCCGCGGGGAGGTCGCCGGTCGACAGCATGTACATGCACGCGGACGAGCAGCCGCACTCGGGATGTACGTGTAGCTCTGCATCGGGATGCGCCGCCATCGTCTGTTGGATGTCCGACGGCTGGATGCCGGCGTGCACGTGGCATTCGCCCATCCATACGTGCATCTTGCGTCCGGTCTCGCGCTCGACGTGGGCGCCGAGGAACATGTCCGGCCCGAACAGGATCTCCTTGTCCTCGGGGATCGACTCGATCACCTTCACCGCGTTCGCCGACGTGCAGCAGATGTCGGTCTCGGCCTTCACCTCCGCGGTCGTGTTCACGTACATCACCACGACGGCCCCCGGGTGCTCGGCCTTCCATGCCCTCAGCTCGTCGGCCGTGATCGAGGCCGCGAGCGAGCAGCCCGCTTCCGCGTCCGGGATCAGCACGCGCTTGTGGGGGGCGAGGATCTTCGCCGTCTCCGCCATGAAGTGGACGCCGCAGAACACGATCGTCGACTCCTCGACCTCCGCCGCGATGCGCGACAGCTCGAGCGAGTCGCCGACGAAGTGCGCCACGTCCTGAACGGCCGGCACCTGGTAGTTGTGGGCGAGGATTACTGCGTCCTGCTCCGCCGCGAGGCGGCGGACCTCGTCCGCCCAGGCCTGGTCGGTGTGCGTCGCGGCCGTCGGGGACAGCACCATCTACGGATCCACCTCCAGCGCGACATCGACGGATCGAGCGGAATGCGTGAGCGCACCGACCGAGACGAGGTCGACGCCGGTCGCGGCGTAACCGGCGACGTTGTCGAGAGAGACCCCGCCCGAGACCTCCAGGAGCGCACGGCCGTCGTTCGCGGCCACGGCCGCCGACACCTCGTCGACGCTCATGTTGTCGAGCAGCACCGCGTCGGCCCCCGCGGACAACGCTTCGGCGAGCCCGTCCAGGTCCTCTACCTCGACCTCCACTCGCAGGCCGTGGTGCGCGCCCGCCCGGGCACGACGGACGGCGGACGCGACCCCACCTGCAGCGGCAATGTGATTGTCCTTGATCAAGATCCCGTCGTCCAATCCGAATCGGTGGTTGGCCCCTCCGCCAACCCTCACTGCGTACTTCTCTAGAACACGCAAACCGGGCGTCGTCTTCCGCGTGTCGACGACCTTCGCCCTCGAGCCGGCGACCGCGGCAGCGTAGCGGGCGGTCAGCGAGGCGATCCCGGACAGGCGCGCCAGGACGTTGAGGGCGGTGCGTTCCGCCGTCAGGATCGTCCGGAGATTCCCCTCGATCCGGGCGATGACGTCCCCGGGCCGGACCTCCTCCCCGTCGGAGGACTTCGGGTCCCACTCCGGGGGTTGGTCGCCGGCCAGCTCGAAGCAGAGGGCGGCGACGCCCAGCCCGGCGAGGGTGAAGCTCTCCCGCGCCTCGAGCCGGGCCCGGGCGTACGCCTCGGCCGGTATGACCGTCGTCGTCGTGACGTCTCCCCTGCCGACGTCCTCCGCGAGCCAGGCGCGCACGTAGGGACGTACCAGAGAGGCATCGAGCGCGGCGTCCATCGACTTCGGAGGTTAAGCCGCCCGCCCCGCGGCCGGAAGGGGGATCAAAGTCGCTCGATCGAATACCCGGCCGAGGCCAGGCGGCCGGTGACCTGCTGGATGTGAGATGCACCTTTCGTCTCGATCTGGAGCGTCATCTCGACCTCGTCCACCCGCACCGCGACACCCTCGCGGTGGTGCTCGACGCCGACGATGTTCGCCCCCATCTCCGCGATCAGGCCGAGGAGCCGGTAGAGCTCGCCCGGCTTGTCGGGGAGCCGCGTCCGGAACGCGAGATAGCGGCCCGACGCGCTGAGCCCGTGGCGCATCACGCGCAGGAGCAGCAGCGGGTCGATGTTGCCGCCGGAGAGGACGACTACCACGGGCGGCTTGAGCTCTCCGAGGCCCTGGCTGACCGCGGCGACTCCCGCGGCCCCCGCGGGCTCGAGCACGAGCTTCATGCGCTCCGCGGTCATCACGAGGGCCTCGGCTATCGCGTCGTCCGACACGCACACGACCTCGTCGACCTGCTCCTTGACGTGCGCGAGCGTGAGATCGCCGGGGCGGTTCGCCGCGATTCCGTCGGCGATCGTCGACATCGAGTCGAGCGTCACCGGCGAGCCCTGTTCGAGCGAGCGCGGGAACGACGCGGCCCCCGACGCCTGCACTCCGAGCACGCGCGCGGAAGGGTGCAGGGCCTTGACCGCTGCGGCGACACCGGCGATCAGCCCTCCGCCGCCGACGGGTACCACCACGGTGCCGACCGTTGGCGCCTGCTCCGAGATCTCGCACCCGATCGTTCCCTGTCCCGCGATCACATGAGGGTGGTCGAACGGGTGGACGAAGATCGCGCCGGTGCGCGCGGCGTGCTCCTCGGCAGCTTTGAACGCGGCGCCGAAGTCGTGTCCCTCGAGGACGACGGTCGCGCCGTACCGCTTCGTCGCCTCCGCCTTCGGAAGCGACGCGCCCTCGGGCATGTAGACCGTCGCCTCGATGCCGGCGAGAGATGCGGCGAGCGCCACGCCTTGCGCATGGTTGCCGGCGGACGCGGCGACTACGCCGGAGGCGCGTTCCTCGTCGTCGAGCTGGACGATGCGGTTGTACGCGCCGCGGATCTTGAAGGAGCCGGTCCTCTGCAGATTCTCGCACTTGACGAAGACCTCGCTGCCGCACATGGCCGACAGCGCACGGGACCGGTCGAGCGGTGTCTGCACGGCGACGCCGCGCAGGCGTTCGCGTGCGGAGCGGATGTCGTCGAGCCCCACCAGCTGGATGGTCTCCACCGTCGCATCGTGCCACGGAGACCCCTATCTACGCGACGATTGGTGCATGACCGATACATGGACGCCGGCGTCGTGGACGGGATTCCCGACGGAGCAGCAGCCGGAATGGCCCGACGAGGCCGCGCTCGAGGAGGTCCTGGAGGAGCTGCGCGTGCTGCCTCCGCTCGTGTTCGCGGGCGAGGCGAGGTCCCTGCAGGCCGCTCTCGGGCGGGTGTCGCGCGGCGAGGCGTTCCTGCTCCAGGCCGGCGACTGCGCGGAGGCGTTCGGCGACTTCACGGCGGATTCGATCCGCGACAAGCTCAAGGTCATCTTGCAGATGGCGATCGTGCTGACGTACGCGGCGGGCCTGCCGGTGATAAAGGTCGGCCGCATCGCCGGACAGTTCGCGAAGCCGCGCTCGTCGCCGAGTGAGGTGGTCGGCGGCGAGAGCCTCCCGTCGTTCCGGGGGCACGCGATCAACGACTCGCCCTTCGATGCCGCGTCGCGGCAGCCGGACCCGAGGCGGCTGATCCGCGCGTACCACCAGTCGGCGGCCACGCTCAATCTCATCCGGGCCTTCACCAAGGGTGGGTTCGCGGACATCAGGCAGATCCACGTATGGAACCAGGAGTTCGTGGCGGGGTCGCGTCAGGGCCGGCGCTACGAGGTGATCGCGGGCCAGATCGAGCGCGCGCTGCTGTTCATGGCCGCGTGCGGTGTCAACCTGGACACCGACTCCGCGATGCACGAGGTCGATCTCTTCACGTCGCACGAGGCGTTGCTGCTGGGCTACGAGGAAGCGCTCACGCGGCGCGACAGCCTGACCGGCCACTGGTACGACTGCTCGGCGCACCTCTTGTGGATCGGCGAGCGCACGCGCCGGCTCGACGGCGCGCACGTCGAGTTCCTGTCCGGGGTGAAGAACCCGGTCGCTTCCAAGGTCGGTCCGGCCGCGACGCCCGAGGAGGTGGTCGGGCTGTGCGAACGTCTGAACCCCGAGCGCGAGCCGGGACGGCTGACGTTCATCGCCCGCATGGGCTCGGGGCGCGTCGAGGAGGTCCTTCCCCCGTTGCTGCGGGCCGTAAAGGGAGAGGGGCACCCGGTCGTGTGGGCGTGCGACCCGATGCACGCGAACACGTTCTCGACCGAGAGCGGCAGGAAGACCCGCCGCTTCGACGACATCCTCACGGAGATCAAGGGCTTCTTCGTCGCGTGCCAGGCGGAAGACGTGACGCCCGGTGGAGTCCACCTCGAGCTGACGGCAGAGGACGTGACGGAGTGCCTCGGCGGCGCGGAGGAGGTCCTCGACCTCGAGGACCGCTACCACGCCCTCTGCGACCCCCGCCTGAACGCCCGCCAGGCCCTCGACCTCGCCTTCCAGGTCGGCGAGATGCTCCAGGCGCGCTAAACCCCCGATCCTTGGTCGCAGCGTCCCGTTTTCCGGGACGGGGCGACCGGAGATGCGCTAGGTCCCGGCTCTGATCTTCTTCAGGATGTCGTCGGGCTCGCCGTGGCGGCCGGTGGCCTTCTTCGAGAACACCAGGTTCCCGTCGACCTCGACCTCGAACACGCCGCCGCGCGAGGGGACCAGGACCAGGTCCGAGATGTCGTGCTCGAACTCTTCCAGCAGCCTCTCCGTCAGACCGACGGCTCTAGGTGCGTAGCCTCATTGGGCGCAGTATTCGATCGAGATCCTCATCGCGCCCGATCCTAGCGTCGGCTTGCGCAACTCAGCGTCGTGCCGCACTCTTGATCCCGGCGACAGATCAAGGAGGCCAAAGGGATGGGTGTAGTGACGATCGTCGTGCTGGCAGTGGTGGCGCTCGTGGTGATCTTCCTCATCGTCACCTACAACCGGCTCGTGAAGCTGCGGAACCGCATCGACGCCGCGTGGTCGCAGATCGACGTCCAGCTCAAGCGGCGTCACGACCTGATCCCGAACCTCGTCGAGACCGTGAAGGGCTACGCCGCGCACGAGCGCGAGACGCTCGAGGCCGTCGTCGTCGCCCGGCGCCAGGCGGTGGACGCAACCGGCGTGGAGAACCAGGCACAGGCCGAGAACCTGCTGACCGGCGCGCTGCGCCAGCTCTTCGCGCTCGCCGAGGCGTACCCGGACCTGAAGGCGAACCAGAACTTCCTCGCGCTGCAGGAGGAGCTGACCGGGACGGAGGGACGCATCGCGTTCTCGCGGCAGTTCTACAACGAGCAGACCCTCGCCTACGACAACGCGCGGGAGACCTTCCCGACGAACGCGGTCGCGGGGATGTTCAAGTTCGAGCCGCGCGAGTACTTCGAGATCGAGGAGGGGTCGAGAGAGCCCGTGCGCGTCGACTTCGGTCAAGGCGGCGGCACCACCCCCTCTTAGCCTGTGTACGACCGCATCGCCGGCAACGTCCGCAAGTCGTGGATGCTGATCGCTTCGTTCTTCCTCCTCACGGGCGCGATCGGCTACTTGTTCGGCTACTTCACGGGGTTCGGGCTGTGGGGCCTCGGCATCGCGGTAGCGTTCTCCGTCCTGATGTCGTGGGGCTCCTACTTCGCGTCGGACAAGATCGCGCTTTCGATCAGCCGCGCGAAGCCGGCGGACGAGACGCGCTACGCGCAGCTGCACAACGTCGTCGAGGGACTGAGCCTCGCCGCGGGGATCCCGAAGCCGCGCGTCTACGTCGTGGAGGACCAGGCCCCCAACGCGTTCGCTACCGGGAGGAACCCCGAGCACGCCGCGGTCGCGGTGACGACCGGGCTGCTGCAGAAGATGAGCCGGGACGAGCTCGAAGGCGTGGTCGCTCACGAGCTCGCGCACGTCAAGAACCGGGACACGCTCGTGATGACGCTCGCGGTGACGCTCGTGGGCGTCATCGTCCTGCTCGCCGACTGGATGATCCGCGCGCTGTGGTGGGGAGGCGGCCGGTCGAACGAGCGCGGCGGGCTCGGAGCGCCGATCGCGATCCTCGGCCTCCTGCTGATGATCCTGGCGCCGCTGATCGCGCAGCTCCTCCAGCTTGCGATCTCGCGGCAGCGCGAGTTCCTCGCCGACGCGGACGCGGTCTTTCTCACCAGATACCCCGACGGCCTCATCGGCGCCCTCGAGAAGCTACGGGCCGACGCGACGGTGGTCAGGACTGCGAGCCGGGCCACCGCGCACCTGTGGATCGAGCAGCCCACCGCACGCCACGCGCACGAGGGCGGGAGCCGGACGAGGAAGTCGGGGGCCTGGCTGAACCGCCTCTTCGACACGCACCCGCCGCTGGAGCAGCGGATCTCCGCGCTGCGCTCGCTCGCGCCTCAGCCGGCGGCCACCCGGCCCGGCTAGGGCGCAAAGCGGGCAAGCAAGACAGGTATCACCTGATCTGGGGCGAAGTCTCCCACTCGCGGACGCATACTCTCGCATTAGGAGGAACAGATGATAGGGAAACGAGGATTCCGCCCTCGGCGGAGCCGTAGGACCGCCATTTTCCTGGTCGCAAGCCTGGTCGCGGCCCTCGCGCTGGCGGCGACGCCCGGGTCTGCGCAGACGCCCACGGCGGGCGGCATCGTCCTCGGCCCGGTCGAGTACGTGACGTACCTCCCGTTCGACGGCTCGACCTCGACCGGCGTGACCATCCAGGGCAAGTACATGTACCTCACGAGCTGGAAGGCGATCTCGATCTACGACATCACGGACCCCGAGGCTCCGGTGCAGACCGCTACGCTGCCGGTCGGCTTCATGTTCGAGAACGAAGACGTCGAGATCACGCCCGACGCGAACTACCTCTTCTTCTCGGAGTCGCTTCCGGACGACGAGTTCCACGTCTTCGACATCGAGGACAAGACGAACATCCAGCCGGTCACGACGCTCGAGGGGGCCGGCGACCACACGTTCAGCTGCATCCTCAAGTGCAAGTGGGGCTACGGCTCGGACGGCACGATCCTCGACCTGCGCGACCCCACCAACCCGAAGCTCGCGGCAGAGCGAAGCTCGCCGGGGAACTGGCACGCGCAGACGGAGCTGCAGGGCGGTGCGCACGACGTCACCGAGGTCAAGAACGGCTTCATCATCACGTCGCCGATCGGCGATCCGCTCCAGTACCTCGACGTGCGCGCCCCGCTGAACCCGAAGGTGCTGGCACGCGGGGAGAAGCCCGACACGTCCTATCTCTTCCACTCCGGCGAATGGCCGAACGGCGGCTCCGACCGCTGGCTGCTCATGCAGGGAGAGCAGAACGTCAACCCGCGCTGCGATCCCGAGGCCAACGGCCCGTTCCTCGTCTACGACACCCAGGGCTGGCAGAAGACCAAGACGTTCACAGTCTCCGACAAGTACGCGGTGCAGAACGGCACGTACACCGACGGCAACCCGCCGGCGAACGGCCTCGGCTGCTCGGCCCACTGGTTCGAGTCGCACCCGACGTTCGACAACGGCGGCATCGTGGCCATGGGCTACTACGAGCACGGCACGCGCTTCTTCAACGTCACGTCCAAGGGCAAGATCCAGGAGGCCGGAGTCTTCCTGCCGTACGGCGGATCGACGTCCGCCGCGTACTGGGCGAGCCGCAGCCCGAAGAACGACATCGTCTACGCCGTCGACTACACCCGCGGGATCGACGTCCTCCGTTACACCGGGGACGCGATCAAGGGCGGCGGGGGGGGCGGCGGTGGCGGCGACAAGCGGCCCCGCGTGAAGATGGCCGCCAAGCCGTTCCGTCCGCAGCGCGGCGGGAACGTGAACTTCGTCGTCCGCCTCGCGGCGTGCGAGCGCGACAACCTGAACCCGGCAGGCACCAAGATCATCCTCAAGCGGAAGGTGGACCGGAAGTACAAGTCGGTCGGCACGAAGGAGTTCGACAGGACGTGCCGCGTCGTGTTCCCGAAGAGGGCGAACTGGAAGTCGGCGAAGTTCCGGGCGTACTGGCCGAAGCAGCGTCCCGGCTACACGGCCGGCCGTTCGCAGGAGATAACGGTCAACACCCGCGGATAGCGCGCACGAGGTCTCTCGCGACGGGGGCGGCGATGGCTGACGCCGCCCCCGTTCCGCGTGCTTCCTAGCCGAGGAGCCTCTTCTCGATCCAGTCCCCCGTGTGCCGGACGACCTCTCCCCACGCTTCCTTGGTCGACCGACCGGATGGCTTCCGGACCTTGAAGGAGTGGTCGCCGTCGTCGATCACGACGAGCTCCGCGTCGACGCCGGTCTCCGCGATCACGTCCCGCAGCGTGTCGAGCGGGCAGAACGGGTCGCGGGTCCCCTCGACGAACAGCATCGGGACCGTCACGTCGGGTAGGTGGGCCTTCCTCACGCGGTCGGGGCGACCGGGCGGGTGCAACGGGTAGCCGTGGAAGACGAGCCCGTCGGCCGGCGCTCCCGCCGCGACGGCCTGCGAGGCGATCCGGCCCCCCATCGACTTCCCGCCGAGCACCAGCGGCCTGCCGCCGGCGACCCCGCGCGCATGCTCGGCAACACGGCGATACGCGTCTTCGAGGACCGCCGCCTTGTCGGGAGACTTCCGCGCGGCCTGCATGTACGGGAACTCGAAACGCAGACAGAGGAACCCTTCGGCCGCGAGCCCGTCCGCCATGAACGCCATGAAGTCGCTGCGCATGCCCGAGCCCGCGCCGTGCGCGAGCACGACGACCGCGCGGCCGTCCTCGGGGCCGTGCCCGAGGATCTCAGGATCGCTAGGCAATCGGTCCGGCCTCGAAGGTGCGGCGGCGGCCGGCCTCGTCGACCTCGTCGGCCTTCATCGCGCGACGGACCCGGCGGACGTCCTTGAGAGGCACGAGAGCGACGGCGCCCTGCGCCGAGCGGAGCTGCTCGAGCTGTGCCTCTTTCTCCTCGACCTGTGCTGCGGCGCGCGCGACGCGGGTGCGCAGACGTTCGATCTCGCCTTCGAGCTCGAGTATGCGCATGACTCCGGCGAGGTTCACGCCGTCGTTCGTCAGCTCCTGGATGCGGCGGAGGAGGTCGATGTCGTTCTGCGAGTAGCGGCGCGTGTTGCCACTCGTACGGCTGGGAGACAGCAGTCCCTTGCGCTCGTAGACGCGCAGCGTCTGGGGGTGGACGCCGGCGAGCTCGGCCGCCACCGAGATGATGTAGATCGCCTGGTTGTCGCTCTCTGGTCGCCGGGCCACGTCCCCTCCCCTCTATGCAGTGCTCGCCTCGCGCTTGAGATGTGCTCGCGGCGAGGCGTCGTGCACCTCTGCGAACCTCTCGAGCGCCTCGCGTTCCTTCTTCGACAGCTTGCGCGGCACCTCGACCGAGATCTTCACGAGGAGATCGCCCTTGCCGCCCGACGGACGGGGGCCGCCCTTGCCGCGCACGCGCAACGTCCGTCCGTGCTGCGTGCCCGGCGGCACCTTTACCGTCACGCTTCCCTCCAGGGTGGGCACCACGACGTTCGCGCCGAGCGCGGCTTCCGGGAACGTCACCGGGACGTCCACCACCAGGTCGCCGTCGCGTCCCTGCGAGAACACCGGGTGTGGACGCACGCGCACGTTCACGTAGAGGTCGCCCGCCTCTCCACCGGACGGACCGGGGGATCCCTTTCCGGCGACCCTGATGCGCGTGCCGTCGGTGACGGCCGGCGGGATCCGCACCTTCGCGCCGGACGCGAGCTCGATCGTCGTGCCCTCGACCGCCTGCTCGAACGACAGCACGACCTCGGCCTCGGTGTCCGCGCCCTTGCGGGGGCCGCGGAACCCGAAGCCCCCGAAGAGGTCGCCCAGGTCGACGCCTCCGCCTCCGCCGAAGAGGTCGCCGATGTCGACGCGCACGTTGCGATCGCCGCTCCCGGGCCGGAAACCGAAGCCGTTCCCGCCCCCGTAGCGCCTGATCTCGTCGTACTCCTTGCGCTTCTCGTCGTTGCTCAGGATCGAGTGCGCCTCGGTGATCTCCTTGAAGCGCGCCTCCGCGGCCGCGTCGCCCTTGTTCGCGTCGGGGTGGTATCTCTGGGCCAGCTTGCGGTACGCCTTCTTGATCTCGTCCTTGGGCGCGTTCGAAGAGACGTCCAGCGTCGCGTAGTAGTCCTTCTCGAGCCAATCGCGCTGGGCCATCCGCTTACTCCTCCGGCTCTACGGCCGTCGCGGGCCGCGCCACCCCGACCATCGCCGGGCGCAGCAGCTTGTCGTTCATCGTGTAGCCGCGGCGGTGGACCGCTCGCACCACCTCTTCGGTCACGGACTCGTCCTCGCGCGAGTCGACGGCCTCGTGCACCTGGGGATCGAACGGCGCGCCCTCACCGGGCACTTCCGTCAACCCCGCGCTCTCGAGCACCGCCTTGAGCTCCTTGAAGACCATCTCGACGCCTTCCCCGCCCTCGCCGTGCGCGATCGCGAGCTCGAAGTTGTCGAGCACCGGCAGCAGCTTCTCGACGATCCGCGACGCGCCGCGCACGGACTCCTCGGCGTTCTGCCGCATCATCCGCTTGCGGTAGTTGTCGAACTCCGCCTGCAGCCGCTGCAGGTCGCCGAGGTAGTCGGGCTCCGGCTCCGGAACCTCGACCACCTCGGCCGCGACGGCCCCCGCGTCCACGGCTTCGGGCTTCACGCGTCTCTTGTCCTTCACCTGCACTTTGATCGGTACCTTTCGTTCCATCAGGCGCTGGCTTGCTCGTCGTCCACGACCTCCGCGTCGACGACGTCGTCCTCGGACGACGCGCCGTTCGAGGTCGTGGAGCCCTCGCTCTGGGCCCGCTGGTAGAGCACCTCGGCGAACTTCTGCGAGGCCGCGATCAGCGCGTCGGTCTTCCCGCGGATCGCGTCGACGTCGTCGCCCTTGAGCGCTTCCTTCAGCTCGTTCACGGCGTCGTCGACCGTCTTCCGGTCGGCCTCGTCGAGCTTGCCGCCGTGCTCGTTCAGCTGCTTCTCCGTCTGGTACACGACGCTGTCGGCCTGGTTGCGGACCTCCGCGACCTCGCGGCGCTTGCGGTCCTCCTCCGCGTGGGCCTCGGCGTCCTTCACCATCCGCTCGATCTCCTCGTTCGACAGCTTCGTGCCGCCGGTGATCGTCATCGACTGCTCCTGGCCCGTGCCGAGGTCCTTCGCCGACACGTTCACGATGCCGTTGGCGTCGATGTCGAACGTGACCTCGATCTGCGGCACACCGCGTGCCGCCATCGGAAGGTTAGTCAGCTGGAAGCGGCCCAGCGACTTGTTGTGGTCGGCCATCTGAGCCTCGCCCTGGAGGACGTGGATGTCCACCGAGGTCTGACCGTCGGCCGCGGTCGTGAACGTCTCCGAACGCTTCGTCGGGATCGTCGTGTTGCGCTCGATCAACCGGGTGAAGACGCCACCGAGCGTCTCCACACCGAGGGTCAGCGGCGTGACGTCGAGAAGGAGCACGTCCTTGACCTCACCGCGCAGCACGCCGGCCTGGATCGCGGCACCGACGGCGACGACCTCGTCCGGGTTGACACCCTGGTGCGGGTCCTTGCCTCCGGTCAGCTCCTTCACGAGGCTGCGGACCATCGGCATGCGCGTCGATCCGCCGACGAGCACGACGTGGTCGATCTTGTCGACAGAGATGCCGGCGTCCTTCATGACCTGGTGGAACGGCCCCTTGCACCGGTCGAGCAGGTCTTCCGTCATGCGCTCGAACTCGCTGCGCGACAGCGTCACGTCGAGGTGGAGCGGACCCTGCTCGGTCGCGGTGATGAACGGGAGGTTGACGTTCGTCGACTGCGTCGTCGACAGCTCCATCTTGGCCTTCTCCGCCGCCTCCTTGAGACGCTGGAGCGCCATCTTGTCCTTGGAGAGGTCGACGCCGTTCTGGTCTTTGAACGTCTTGACGAGATGGTCGATGATCCGCTGGTCCCAGTCGTCGCCGCCGAGGTTCGTGTTGCCCGACGTCGCCTTGACGTCGACCACGCCGTCACCGAGCTCGAGCAGCGAGACGTCGAACGTTCCGCCGCCGAGGTCGAAGACGAGGATCGTCTGCTCGCCGTCGGTCTTGTCGAGGCCGTACGCGAGGCTCGCGGCGGTCGGCTCCGCGACCACCCTCAGGACCTCGAGGCCCGCGATCTGGCCGGCCTCCTTCGTGGCCT
>WUUC01041497.1_pt1 | contig 28430 bp, 3 predicted proteins | sample 6278441 | NCBI WGS metagenome assembly WUUC01 (sample SAMN13675441, study PRJNA597444) | soil metagenome | isolation source: soil | place: USA: Washington | collected 2017-10 | reverse complement strand
TTGGCTCAACCGACCGGAACTGGATCGGCCGGTCCCAGTTCGGCGACCCGTTGCTGAACGCGATGGTCGACGACTTCCAGATCTATGACCGCGCCCTGTCCACCGACGAGCTGCGGACGCTCGCCGGTGGGCAGCCGGGCGCCGGAAACGTCGCCGCGTACCCGTTCGACGAGGCCGGTGGGGACACCGCCGGAGACGCGTCGGGCAACGGGCGCGACGCCACCCTCGTCGCCGAGCCGGCCGGCGCGCCCGGCCCGAGCCACCGCGGCTATCTGGCCGCATACCCGGAAACCCAGTTCATCCTGCTCGAGCAGTTCACGACCTATCCCACGATCTGGGCGCCTTGGTACACCTGCCACATGATCATGAGAGGGCTGCTCGACGCCTACGAGCACGCCGGAAACCAGCAGGCCCTGGGGATTGCCGTGGGCATGGCCGAGTGGGCGCACAGCCGGCTGGCCCACCTGCCCCGAACCCAGCTGGACCGCATGTGGCGGATCTACATCGCCGGTGAGTACAACGCCATGGCCGCGGTGCTCGCCGACCTGTATGCCCTGACCGGAAATCCGGCGCACCTGGCCACCGCCCGGAGCTTCATCAACACATACCTCTTCGACGCCGCCGTTCACAATCAGGACATCCTCGACGGCCTGCATGCCAATCAGCACATTCCGCAGTTCCTGGGATATCTGGCGATGTTCGAGCAGACCGGCGAGCGGGATTTCTACACGGCGGCCGCGAACTTCTGGGAAATGGTCGTGCCGCACCGCATCTACGCCGATGGCGGCATGGCCGGCAGCGGCGAGCTCTTCGGACCACGCGACGTCATCGTCGCGAACATTCAGCAGGCCAACGCGGAAACCTGCCCGTGTTACAACATGCTCAAACTGAGCCGGAACCTCTTCTTCCACAATCCGGACCCGAAGTACATGCAGTATTACGAGCGGGCGCTGTATGGCCAGATTCTCGCCTCCCGGCAGAACATCAGCAGCACCACCAACCCGCTCCTGACCTACTTCGTCCCGATGAACCCGGGCGCCCGGCGGAGCTATGGCAATCTGGGCACCTGTTGCGGTGGGACCGGCCTGGAAAGCCATGTCAAGTTCCAGGACTCGATCTACTTCCAGTCCGTCGACGGCTCCACGCTCTACGTCAACCTGTACCTGGCCTCCACCCTGAACTGGCCGGACAAGGGCTTCACGATCGAGCAGACAACGAGCTATCCGACCGACCCCGCCGGCACGACCACGCTCACCGTCAACGGCAGCGGCCGGCTGGACATCAAGTTGCGGGTGCCCTACTGGATCGAGGAGGGTTTCACGGTTCGGCTCAACGGGGCCGTACAGAAGGTCGACGCGGCCACCGGTGATTACGTCACGCTGAGCCGGGACTGGCGTTCCGGTGACCGGATCGAGATCTCGATGCCGTTCAGCCTCCGGGTCGAGCGAGCCTTGGACGATCCGGCCAAGCAGAGCATTGTCTACGGGCCCGTTCCACTGGTCACCGGGAGCGCGGAAACGACCTACCGTGAGTTTTCCTTCTACCGCGATTTCACCCTGCGCGGGGATCTTTCCCGGTCCATCACGCCGGGCTCCGAGCCAATGACGTTCACCACCCACGGACACCCGGTCACGCCTTTCTACGTCGCGACCACCGCGCCGTATCACGCGTATTTCACCCGGGCCGAGCCACGGGTCGTGTTCGGCACAGAGGACAGCGGGGTGCCCAACGTCCCGGGCGCGGACGGTTTCACGTTCCTCGACCGGGTGTGGGCCAACGCCCCGTTCCCGAACAAGGGCCAGTTCATCCGGGTTATCCGGCAGACCTCCGCCGACTGGCAGGCGAACGGACTGTTCACGCCTCGGCAGGGACAGGACGTGCTCGCGGCCGCGGCACGAGCAGATCTGCTTTCCTAAGCCAACTCGGGCCCGCCGAGGAGTCCACATGCGACACAAGCTCGCTCTCATCGCCGCCGTTCTGCTCGCCACGGGTTTCCTCACGGTCGCCATCGAGCGGGTGGCGGCACCGCCCGCGGCCGTGGCGGATGTGGTCGGGCCGTATGCGTTGCCGAACACCGGCGTGCACCTGTCCGAGGGGCCGACGAACTGGGCCAACTTCGTGCGCCCCGTCGGGCGGGTGAGTGTGGTGACCATCTTCGTCGACTTCCCGGACGCGCCGGCCACCGAGCCGACGGCGACCGACTTCGCCAACCTGATGCCCGGTGGCGCGCAGTGGTTCGCGGCCAGCTCGTACGGACGCCTTGCGCTGGAGGCCACCCCGGTGCACCGGTGGTTCCGGATGCCGCAACCTTCGACCGCGTACGGCTTCCAGCGCGGGCTGACCTTCGCCACGCACCGCGCCTACATCACCGATGCGGTCCGCGCGGCGGACGCCGGGGTTGACTTCCGCGGCTACCAGCTCCTGCACATCGTGCCGAACCGCGCGGCGGCGGCGATCAGCTTCTCGCCGACGTTCTTGGCACCGGCCGGGCGCGGGGTCTCCGCCGACGGCCGGGAGTTCCGGCAGGCGGTGACGTTCGGGCAGGACATGTGGCGGTGGGGGTTCAAGGTGCTCAACCACGAGAGCGGGCACACCTTCAGCCTGCCCGACCTCTACGCCTTCGCCGGCGGGCATCCGTTCGTCGGCGGCTGGGACCTGATGGGCCTGATCAGCGGGCCGGCACCGGACTACCTGGCGTGGCACAAGTGGAAGCTCGGCTGGCTCGACGAGGCGCAGCTGCGGTGCATCCCCGCGCCGGGGACGGATCGGGTCACCCTCAGCCCGCTGGGCACGACGGGCGGGGTCAAGGCCGTCATCGTGCGGACCGGCACGACCACGGCCTACGTCGCCGAGGTCCGGACCCGGACCGGCCTGGACGCGGCGGCGTGCGACAGCGGCGTGCTGATCTATCGGGTCGACTCGGCCGTCACCTCGGGTTCGGGCCCGGTCCAGGTGATCGACGCGCATCCCGCCACCGCGGTGTGCGGGAGCGGGCTCAACGACGCCGCCTTCGATCTCGGCGTGGGCGAGGTCGCCAACTATACGAACACCTCGGCCGGAGTCCGCTTCGAACTCCTCGCCCGATCCGCGGACGGCGGCTACAGCCTGCGGGTGACCCGAATGTGAATGGCGCCCTCAGGGGCGTTCTCGGACCTGCCGTATGCGACCCTCTCCAGCCGAGGGGCATTCTGTACGGGAGCCATCCGGGAGGGCAGGACATGACCGAGGATCCATCGTCATGGTTTCGGCGATACCGCCCGGTGTCTGAACCTCGGCTGCGGTTGGTGTGCTTTCCGCATGCCGGAGGGGCCGCCAGTGCCTACCGCGCCTGGCCCCCGTTGCTGCCGGGTGACGTCGAGCTGCTGGCCGTGCAGTACCCCGGCCGGCAGGACCGTCTGGATGAGCGGTGCCTGACCAGCATGGACCAACTGGCCGACGCGGTCGCCGAGGCGCTCGCGCCGTTTCTGGACCGGCCGTTGGCCTTGTTCGGGCACAGTATGGGCGCGTCGGTAGCACATGAAGTGGCTTTGCGACTGGAGCGGCGGCACGGACCCGTTCTTCATACCCTTCTCGTCTCCGCACGTTTGCCTCCCCGGCATCACCGATCGCGCGATTCGTTACGGGATGACCAGGCACTGCTCGCCGATGTGCGGACGTTGGATCCAGCCAACTCGGCGATTTTGGAGGATCCGGGCATACGCGAGGTGATCTTTCCCTCGATTCGTGCCGACTACCGGATTATTGATACCTACCAACCCTCGACCGGTCTGATTGTCAGCACACCTGTAGCAGCCTATGTAGGCAATCGTGATCCGCTCGTGAGCCTTTGGCAGATGCGGGCCTGGTCCGACGTCACGAAATCAGGTTTTGACACGGTGGTGTTTCCCGGGGGCCACTTCTACCTGAGATCGCACGAGGTCAGCCTGGTCGGCGACGTCGCCCGCAGGCTCGCGGACGCCGTTCACCCCTAGCCGCCCGGGGTCCGTCCGATAAAATGTAAGAACCTTCTTTGCATTACGCGTTGTGTTGGTAATATCTGTGAAGGATGCAGCTCACTCATTCCCGGCACGATTAAACTACTCCATTCGGGTGAATCGGCCCTGATTCGATCTTGCCTCCGCAATGCGGAATGTAGTTACCCCAGGTACGCCCAGATCTCACCAGGTCAGCGGGATGTGGGGTCGCGGCCACCCGGCCGTGGTGATGACATGTGCGTTGTTTTATTGGTGACACTACGCACTATTTTTGCATTGGGCGGTGAGTGATAAATTATTTCCGTCCTGATCGGCGGAGCGAGGGGGTCGGTCTAAACCGCACTTTCTGAGTAGAGGAAGGGTTGTGTTTTCCATCCCGTCACACTCCGAACAGGGTCCTGATTGGTTATCCGAGGCGCTGGGCGCCCTCGCCAGGAAATACCACGTTCCCGGTGCCCAGCTCGCCATCCACCGGGATGGCCATACCGTAGCTGTTGCGATTGGAGAGACCGAGTACGGCTCTGGAGACCCCGTCAGCCGCGATACCGCGTTTCCGATCGGTTCGATCACCAAAGCTTTCACCGCGACCGTGGCGATGGTGCTCGTCGCCGACGCCGACCTCAGCTTGGACGCCCCGCTCAGTGAGTACCTCCAGGAGCTGCGTCCTGAACGGGACGACAGCTGCTCGCGGATCACGCTTCGTCAACTGCTGAGCCACACGAGCGGGTTGGCTGCCGGTCCAGATTCGGTGACCAGCGTGTCCATGCGCCGCTACGTGCTCGACCACTGCCGGCAACGGAACCTGGTCCTACCGCCGGGCACCGCCTTCTCCTACTCCAACGTCGGCTACGTGCTGGCCGGTCATCTCATCGAGACGGTTACCGGGATGAGCTGGTGGGAGGCCCTGGAGTTGATCCTGCTGAAGCCGTTGGGCATCATCCCGAGCTTCATCACCGCACCACCCACACATACTCAGGAGCGTCCGGTCGCGACCGGCCATTCCGTCAACCTGGCCAGCCTCCGGACCGTGTCGGTCCAGCAGAACGAGCCGCTGGCCGAAGCCCCAACGGGGAGTCTCGCGGTGAGCGCGGAGGACCTCGTGTCCTTCGGCCTCATGCACGTTGGCCCGGGTTCACCCGAGGTGCTTCCGGCCGGCTACGCCGAGCGGATGCGCCAAGCCGTTCCGGGCGCGGACCCGTTCGGACTGGCCGACGGTTGGGGTTTGGGCCTAGCCGTATTCCGTGAGGGGACCACTGATTGGGTGGGCCACGACGGCAACGCCGCCGGCACGTCCTGCTATCTCCGCATCGACCCGGTGGCGGGCTGCGTGGTGGCGCTCACCAGCAACGCCAACACCGGGACCTACCTGTGGAAGGACCTCCTGACCGAACTGCGTCAGGCGAACATCTGTGTTGGACGGCACGACGTTGACGAGTCACCCGGGCAGTTGACCGTGCCCGCGGCCGACCGCATCGGCAGGTACTCCAACGGGGACGACGAATACCAGGTGCTTGCACAAAGAGACGGGCATCTCTACCTCGCGTTCGACGGCGAAACCATCGCGCGGTTGGGCTTTTTCGACGACGTGACCTTCTCACTGCATGATCCCACGTCGGGTCTGCGGATAAATGTGGGGCGCTTTCATCGTGATTCGGTCGGTGGCGGGATTGACGGGATTCACACCATGGGCCGGTTTGCTCGGCGACGAGCTCCACAAGTTCCCCACGCTCGGGAGCGGCTGAGCGATGCTCAGCTTGTAGACCGCTTTCAGCTGGAACGTCCCATTTCCTGAACTAAGCCGCCCATGAAATACGCGCATTGGCGGCGCCGGTGAACCACGTGCTCGAAAGGTCCGAGAACTCATGGCTGCCACGGTCACCCCGACAGACCACACAGTAGCGCCAGTGGTGTTGCCCGAATTGTTCCAGGCACAAGTCGCCCGGACGCCGGACATGCCGGCCGTGATCACTGACGGCTCATCGTTGTCGTATCAGGAATTGGATGCGCGGGCCAACCGGCTGGCCCACCTGCTGATCCGGTATGGGGCGGGTCCCGAGCGAGTGGTGGCGTTGGCGTTGCCACGGTCGGTGGAGATCATCGTGGCTCAGTTGGCGGTGCTGAAGGCCGGTGCCGCGTTCTTGCCGCTGGATCCGGCCTACCCGGCCGATCGGATCGGTTTCATGGTGACCGACGCCGAACCCGTGCTCGTGCTGACCCTGGCCGAGCTCGCACCACGACTACCCGACCTCGGTGACGCGGTGCCGCTGGTTGTCGACGAGCCCAGCACGATCGCGGCGCTGGCCGAGCAGCCTGACCGCGGCCCGACCGACGGCGATCGCACGTCGCCCCTGTTGCTGTCCCACCCGGCCTACGTGATCTACACCTCCGGGTCTACTGGCCGCCCGAAGGGCGTGGTGGTCACCCATGCGGGCCTGGCGAGCTTCTCCGCGGCGGAGATAGCTCACTTCGAGGTCGGCACCGGCGATCGGGTGCTGGAGTTCTCCTCGCCGAGTTTTGACGCCTCGATCCTGGAGCTGTGCATGTCCCTACCGGCAGGGGCGGCTCTGATCGTGCCGCCGCCCGGACCGCTGCTGGGTGAGCACCTGGCGCGGGTGCTGGCCGACCAGCGGGTGACGCATGCGTTGATACCACCGGTCGCCATGGCCACCGTGCCGGCCGTGGAGCTGCCAGAGTTCCGCACCCTGGTCGTGGGAGGCGATGCCTGTGCCGCCGAGCTGGTGGCGCGGTGGGCGCCGGGTCGCCGGATGATCAACGCCTACGGGCCGACAGAGTCCACTGTGGTCGCGACATGGAGCGGACCGCTCTCGCCCGGTGGTATCCCGCCGATTGGCCGGCCGATCTGGAACACCCAGGTGCACGTGCTCGACGACGAGCTGCGAGCGGTTGCGGCCGGTGTGCCCGGTGAGCTCTACGTCGCGGGCGTTGGACTGGCGCGTGGTTACCTGAATCGTCCTGGGCTCACCGCTGCTCGGTTTGTGGCCAACCCGTTCGGCGCACCAGGGTCGCGCATGTATCGCACCGGAGACGTCGTGCGCTGGCAGGCCGATGGACAGCTCGGGTTCGTCGGCCGAGCCGACGAGCAGGTGAAGATCCGCGGGTTCCGGGTCGAGCCGGGAGAGATCGAGGCCGTGCTGTGCCGGCATTCCGATGTCGCTGAAGCCGCGGTGATCGCCCGCGAGGACGCGTCCGGGCTGAAGCGACTCGTGGCCTATGTGGTCCCCTCGAACGAGCAGCCGCCCGATCGAGGCGACCTGCGCGACCTGATCGCCGGGGTACTGCCGGACTACATGGTGCCATCGGCGTTCGTTGTTCTGGACAGCTTTCCATTGACTCCCAACGGGAAGCTGGACCGGCGAGCCCTTCCCGCGGCTACCGGCACGGAGCCGACCGGCCAGGTGGCCCCAAAGAGCGATGCCGAGCGTGCCGTGGCGAGGATCTGGGCCGAGGTGCTCGGCCTTGATCGCGTTGGGGTCGAGGAGGACTTCTTCACGCTTGGCGGTGACTCGATCCTGGGCTTCCGCGCGCTGTCCAGGATCCGCGCGGCCTTCGGAGTCGAGCTGTCTCCTCGGGCGATATTCGACGGCCGGACCGTCGCGGAGCTGGCGCGGGCCCTGCCGGCGCACCCCGTCGCCGGCCATGGCGAGCGGATCATGCCGGCCGGGTGCCGCGAGGTGTTGGCCGGAAATGACATGGTGTTGCCCCTTTCTCCCGCACAGCAACGACTGTGGTTCCTCGACGACCTGACCTCGGGCGGTACGGAGTACAACACCGGGATCGCACTTCGGCTGGCCGGCCCGCTCGACCTCGACGCCCTACGGTCGGCATTGGACGCCTTGGTAGCTCGGCACGAGTCGTTACGGACAACGTTCGACACCGTCGCCGGCAACGGTGTGCAGAGGGTTGCCGTACGGGGAGAGCTACCGCTGCGCGTCGTCGATCTCTTCGCCGCCGGCGACACCGTGGACATGGTGCTGACCGACGAGCTGACCACCCCCTTCGACCTGCGGCACGGCCCGCTGACGAGGGCGGTGCTGGTGCGTCTCGCCACCGACGAGCACGTGCTGATGCTCAGCCAGCACCACATCATCACCGACGGCGCGTCGGTGGGACTGCTGGTGGACGAGCTCACCAAGCTGTATGACGCCGCCCGGCATGACACCAAGGCCACCCTGCCGGAACTACCGATCCAGTACCCGGATTTCGCGGTGTGGCAACGGGAACAGCTGTCCGGGCCGGGGCTGGACCAGCATGTCGCCTATTGGAAGCACAAGCTGGCCGGCATCGAGGCGCTCGAACTGCCCACCGACCGGCCACGACCCTATCTGCGCACCACAGCTGGGGCCGTGCACCGCTGTGACCTGTCGCCGGATCTGACGAATCGGTTGGCCGGAGTGGCGCAGGCGCACGGGGCAACGCTGTTCATGATGTTGACCGCCGCCGTGCAGGTGCTGTTGTCCCGCTACTGCGACCAACGGGACGTCACCGTTGGCACCGTCGCGTCCGGACGCGACCGGTCAGAGCTGGAGGGCCTGGCCGGGTTCTTCGTCAGGACCTTGGTCCTACGCTCACGGATTGAGCCGAACCGGCCGTTCGCCGACTTCCTCGGCCAGGTTCGGGAGACGGTGCTTGAGGCGTTCGCACACGACGCTGTGCCGTTCGATCGGCTGGTCGAGGAACTCCAACCGGAGCGCGATCCCAGCCGCACTCCCTTGGTGCAGGCGATGGTCGTGTTGCAGCACGAGATGGTTCGGCCGAGGGTGGTCGACGGCCTGCGGATCACCGAGCACGACTTGCCTCGCCCGTCCGCTCGATTCGATCTGATGGTGGAGTTCTGGCCGCGGTGCGACTCGCTGAACCTCGCGATCGAATACAACACCGATCTGTTCGACGACAGCACCATCGAGCGAATGGCGGAGCACCTGCGGGTGCTGCTGACCGCCATCGCCGACGACGCCGGCCGCACGGTCGCCGCGCTTCCTTGCCTTACCGACGCGGAACAACATCACGTGGTGACCGCGTGGAACGACACCGGCCACGCGGTACCGGCCGCTGGGCTGCCGAAGCTGTTCACCGAACAGGCACGCCGGATTCCGGGGGCCACGGCGGTCACGGCCGGCGGTGTCTCGTTGACCTACGCGGAGCTCGATGCCCTTGCCAACCAGTTGGCCCATCGGCTGATCCGGCTCGGCCTGCGGCCGGAGGATCGGGTCGGGGTGCTGATGGACCGCTCGGCACACGTTGTCGTCGCCGAGCTCGCGGTGGTCAAGGCCGGCGGGGCGTATGTGCCCCTGGATGTGCGGGCTCCGGTCGGACGGATGCGGCTGGTGTTGGCCGAGGCGGGCGCCCCCTTCCTGGTAACCGACCGGGTGTGGCGGTCCGTGGCCGCGGAGATCCATAGTGGACACTCTGTGGTGATTGACGAAGATCCGTCTCTTGTGGACGAGCCGGCCGCCGATCCCGGCGTCGCGGTGATGCCCGATCAGTTGGCCTATGTCATGTACACCTCGGGCTCCACCGGAACCCCGAAGGGGGTTGCCGTTCGACACCGAGATGTCGTAGCGCTGGCATGCGACCTGCGCTTCCAAGGCGGTTGCCATGAGCGGGTGCTGCTGCATTCGCCGTTGGCCTTCGACGCATCGACGTACGAGCTGTGGGTGCCATTGCTCAGCGGCGGTCGCGTGGTGGTGGCTCCGCCGGAGGACGTCGACGCGGAGATCCTGCGGGCGATGATAGTTGACCACGGGGTGACCGGTCTCTGGTTGACCGCCGGGCTGTTCCGGTTGGTGGCGCAGGATTCGCCCGAATGCTTCGCTGGGCTGCGGGAACTGTGGACCGGCGGGGACGTGGTGCCGGCCGCGGCCGTGCGCCGGGTTCTGAAGACCTGCCCCCAGCTGTCCATAGTGGATGGTTATGGGCCGACCGAGACCACCACGTTCGCGACCTCCTACCGCATGCCGGATGCTGCCTCGGTGCCGGAGACGGTGCCCATCGGACGGCCGCTGGACAACATGCGGGTCTACGTCCTCGACCAGACCATGCGCCCGGTACCCGTAGGAGTTCCTGGAGAGCTGTTCATCGCCGGCGCCGGAGTGGCCCGTGGCTACCTCAATCGTTCCGGCCTGACCGCCGAACGGTTTGTGGCCAACCCGTTCGGCGAGACCGGTTCCCGGATGTATCGCACCGGCGACGTCGCGTGCTGGCGAGCCGACGCGTCGGTGGAATTCCTCGGCCGATCCGATGATCAGGTCAAGGTCCGTGGCTTCCGGATCGAACTGGGCGAGGTCGAGTCCGCCCTACGGCGCCACGACGACATCGCCGAAGCGGTGGCGGTTGTTCGACAGGTCGACCCGTCCCAGAAGCGTTTGGTGGCCTACGTCGTTCCGGCGCGAGGTGCCACGCCGAATCCCACCGCGCTGCGCGGATTCCTCAGCCGGCTGTTGCCGGAATACTCGGTGCCGTCCGCGTTCTCGGTGCTCGAGGAACTTCCGCTGAGTATGAACGGGAAAGTCGACCGGGCAGCTCTACCTACGCCGGACTGGCATTCCGACACCACCCATGTTGAGCCGCGCACCGCCGTTGAGCGAACCCTCGTGGAGATCTGGGCTGAGGTCCTTGGCCAGCAGCGAATTGGCGTCGAGGACAACTTCTTCGAGTTGGGCGGCGACTCAATCCTGAGCATTCTGGTGGTCACCCAGGCTCGCCGGGCAGGCCTTCGCCTGACGTCCAAGGACATCTTCCTGCATCAGACCGTGGCCGCGCTCGCCCCCTATGTCGGCGAGACGGTGCCGGACGAGCCCGAGCAGGAACGGCAACCCAGTCCACCGCGGAGCGTTGAACCGACGTCAGCGGCACCCGACATCGAGGACGTCTACCCGCTCACCCCGATGCAGGCGGGGATGGTGTTCCATGGGCTGTCCCAGGGCGATCAGGGGGTCTACTTCCAACAGATCACCTTCGTGCTGGACGGCGTTCCCGACCCACGGGTGCTTGGCCAAGCCTGGCAGCGCGTCGTGGATCGAACGCCGGTACTACGCACCCATGTGGTCTGGGAAGGGGAGTCGGAACCCCTGCAGGTGGTGCGGCGCGACGCCACCCTGCCGGTGACCTATCTGGACTGGACGCACCGGTCCGAGTCTCAGCGGCACGAGGAGCTGCGGAGGGTTCTCGACCAGGATCACAAGCAGGGCTTGGACTTGAGCACCGGTCCGTTGCTTCGGGTGATGTTGGCCCGCTTGTCGGACACCGAGGTACAGGTGTTGTGGACGTTCCACCATGTACTGCTGGACGGGTGGAGCGTGTTCCAGGTTCTGTCCGATGTCTTTGCCTGCCACGCCGCGCTCCAGCGGCGGGACAGCGATCTCGGGTTGCCCCACCGGCGGCCTTTCCGGGACTACGTCGAGTGGTTGCGAGGTCAGGACGACGATCTCGCCGAGCCGTACTGGCGGCGGGTGCTGGGGGACTTCGAGTCGCCGACGCCGTTGCCCTACGACCGGGCGCCGGTACAGGCGCACACCGCCCGCTCCGCCAACCGGATCTCGGTGGAGGTCGGCCCCGCCGAGTCCGGCCGGTTGTACGAGTTCGCCAAGCGCCACCACCTGACCGTCAACGCGGTCGTGCAGGGAGCGTGGGCCTTGCTGCTGTCCCGGTACAGCGGCCAGCGAGATGTCTGCTTCGGTGCGACCGTGTCCGGCCGCCCGGCCGAGCTAACCGGCGTGAACGACATCACCGGCATCTTCATCAACACGATGCCGGTTCGGGTGGCCGTGGATGACCGGGCCGACGTGGCCGGATGGTTGCGGGCGTTGCAGGCCGCGCAGATCGAGGCTCGGCGGTTCGAGCACCTGCCGTTGACCCGATTGCAGGCGTGGAGCGGAGTTCCCGGTGCGGTCAACCTGTTCGACAGCATCGTGGTGTTCGAGAACTATCCGATCAATGACGAAGCCGCGGCCGGGTACGGGCTGCGGCTGCGCGAGCTGCAGGCCAACGAGACGACCAACTATCCGCTCAGCCTCATGGTGTCGCCGGGCAAGTCGAGCATCTCTATCGAGCTTGGCTACGACCCCGCCCTGTTCGAAAGGAGCACATCGCGGCAGCTGGCCGAACACTTGCGGGTGTTGCTGGCGGGAATGGTCGCCGATCCGAGCCGCGGTGTGGCCGAGCTTCCCTTGCTCACCCACACGGAGCGACACCGCGTACTGGTGGAGTGGAACGACACTTCCCGTATCGTCGCCGCGAGCACGGTGGTTGAGCGGTTCGCGCTTCAGGTGTCCCGGACACCGAATGAAACAGCCTTGGTGTGCGGCGATGTCCGGCTGAGCTACGCCGAGCTCGATGCGCGCACCGACCGGTTGGCGCGCCGGCTGGTCGCCCGGGGCGTTGGCCGCGAACAGGTGGTGGCCCTGGCGCTGCCTCGGTCGGAGATGGTGATCGCATTGCTCGCCGTGCTCAAGGCCGGCGGCGTTGCCTTGTCGCTGGATCCGGAGTATCCGGCCGAGCGGTTGGCCTTCATGCTCGCCGACGCCAAGCCGATCTGTGTGCTCACCACGGATACCTTGGCCCCTCGCCTACCCTCGGCCGGATTCCCGCTGCTGCTCCTGGACGAGGGTGACCCGGTGGAGGCGGGCGCGCTCGGCCGGCCGGACCTGGCCGACGCGGCGTACCTGATCTACACATCGGGATCTACCGGCACGCCGAAGGGTGTGGTCGTCACCCACCGGAACCTGGCAAACCTGTTCGCCCATCACGCCTCGGCGATACTGCCCAACGTCGTGGCCGCGGTGGGCGGCCGGCGACCGAGGATGACGCACACGGCGTCGTTCTCCTTTGACGCGTCATGGGATCCGGTGCTGTGGCTGATCGGCGGCGTCGAGCTGCACGTGCTGGATGAGACGACCTATCCGGACGCTGGCGCGGTGGCCGGGTATGTGGCGGAGCAACGGATCGACATCGTCTACCTGACGCCGATGTACCTGCAGCAGCTCGTCGCGGACGGGCTGCTGTCCGGAGGCCAGCACTGTCCGGCGGTGGTCGTCGTGGGTGGAGAGGCCGTGCCGGGTCCACTGTGGACCGACCTCGCGACCGCGTCGAGGACGACGACGTACAACTTCTACGGTCCGGCCGAGTGCACGGTGGACTCCCTGATCGCGCGGGTAACCGTCGGGAGTCCGCGGATCGGCCGACCGGTGGCGAACACGCGGGCCTACGTGCTGGACCACAACCTCCGGCCGGTACCGCCGGGCGCGGTAGGCGAGCTGTACCTCGCGGGCGACGGCCTGGCCCGAGGTTACCGAGACCGGCCTGGCCTGACCGCCGAGCGCTTCGTCGCCGATCCGTTCGGCCCCGCGGGCGGCCGCCTTTACCGGACAGGGGATCTCACCCGGTGGGTCTCCGGGGGCGTGCTGGAGTACGTGGGCCGCGCCGACGACCAGGTCAAGATCCGCGGGTTCCGAATCGAGCTGGGTGAGATCGAGTCCGCTTTGCTACGTCACGATGAGGTGGCGCGGGCAGCGGTGGTCGCTCGGCAGCCGGATTCTGGAAACAAGCGGCTAGTGGCTTACGTCGTGCCAGCGCCGGGTGTGGCCATGAACACTGCCGCGCTGCGGGAGTTCGTCGGCCGGGCACTGCCGGACTACATGGTGCCGTCGATGTTCGTGGTGTTGGACGAGTTCCCGTTGAGCCCCAACGGGAAGCTCGACCGCAGGGCATTGCCGGCACCGGACTTCAGCGCGCTGTCGACCGGATTCGTGCCGCCCCGCACCGATGCCGAGCGGGTGCTCGCCGAGATCTGGTCCGAGGTGCTCGGCGTGCCTCGGGTTGGCGTCGATGACAACTTCTTCGAGCTCGGTGGCGACTCCATTGTCAGCATTCAGGTGGTGTCCCGGGCCCGGCAGGCCGGGTTGGGCTTGCTGCCTCGAGACCTGTTCGTCCACCAGACGGTCGCGTCGCTGGCGGCCAACGTCACCGGGCTGGTGCCCGTGGTCGAGCAGGGACCGGTGACCGGAGCGGCGCCGCTGACCCCGATCCAGCGTTGGTTCTTCGAAACCCAGGCGGACCGGCCGGAGCACTTCGACCAATCGGTTCTGGTGGAGCTGACCGACGACGTGGACGAGCAGGCCCTTCGGACCGCGTTGAGCGCGGTGATCGAGCATCACGACGCGCTGCGGATGCGGTACGAGTGCGTCGATGGCGAGTGGCGCCAACGGAATGCTCCGGTGGAGCCGGTGGATGCGCTGCGGCGGGCCGATGTGTCCATGATGGACGAGATCGTCGCCGGCGTCCACGCGGGCTTCGACCTGGCACGGGGTCCCCTGCTGCGGGCGGCGCTGTTCGATCGCGGCACCGGGCGGCGGCCCTTGCTTCTCGTTGCCGTGCACCATCTCGTTGTCGACGGGGTGTCCTGGCGAATTCTGTTGGAGGACTTGGCGTCGGCCTATCGAATGGCGCTGTCGGGCGAACCCATTCGCCTGGAGCGCAAAACGACGTCGTTCCGAGAGTGGGCGACCCGGCTTGCCGAGTACGCCACCGCCGGTGGGTTTGCCGACGAGCTGGCCTACTGGTCCACAGTAGACGGTGAGGCGACGCTGCCGGTGGACAAGGCGGGATCGAATACGATCGCCTCGACGCGGTCGGTGACGGTGCGCGTCGATCCCGAGCTGACCAAGGCGTTGTTGCAGGATGTGCCGGGGGTTTACCGGACACAGGTCAACGATGTGTTGCTCAGCGCGCTGGGCGGGGTCCTGGGTGAGTGGACCGGCCGCGAGCGAGTGCTGGTCCATCTGGAGGGGCACGGCCGCGAGGAACTGCTTGAGGGCGTGGATTTGTCCCGCACGGTGGGCTGGTTCACCACGATGTTCCCGGTTGCCCTTGACCTGGCCGGTGACCGGGACTGGGGCGCGGTGCTGAAGTCGGTCAAGGAACAGGTGCGCGCGGTGCCGCGCCGTGGCCTTGGCTACGGCGCGCTGCGCTACCTCACCGAGCCGAGCGGCTTGGCGAACCAAGCCACGCCGCCGGTCAGCTTCAACTACCTCGGCCAGTTCGACTGGGCCACCGACTCGCACGACGGATTGTTCCGCTCGATGCATCGTGGGCTGGACGCCGATGTCAGCCCGACGGCCGCCCGGACGCATGTGCTGGACGTGGTGGGCAAGGTCGAGCACAAATGCTTGGAGTTCAGCTGGTTCTACTCCGACGAACTGCACGACGAGGCAACCGTTCGGCGGCTGGCCGACGGCCTGGTCAACGCCCTTCGGGAGATCACCCGGCACTGCGCCCAGCCGGGTGTGGGCGGCCGTACCCCGTCCGACTTCCCGCTCGCCGGTCTCGACCAGGCAGGCGTGGATAGGCTGGTGGGCGACGGATCCCCGGTGGAGGACATCTATCCGCTGACGCCCACCCAGGCGGGAATGGCCTTCCACGGCTTGTCGCAGGGAGAGCAGGGCGTCTACTTCCAGCAGACGATGTTCGTGCTGGACGGCGTTTCCGACCCACAGGTTCTCGGCGCGGCATGGCAGCTCGTGGTCGACCGGACGCCCGCACTGCGCAGCCGAGTGGTGTGGGAGGGGGTGGATCAGCCGCTGCAGGTGGTTGATCGTCAGGTCGAGCTCCCCCTCTCCTACCATGACTGGCGCCAGCTGTCCGATGAGGACCGTGAACGCGAGCTGCAACTGTTGCTGCGACGGGACCGGGCCGAGGGACTGGACCTGAGCACCGCTCCGTTGACGCGGGTCATGCTGGCACGCCTGTCGGACAGCGAAGTGCAGGTTCTGTGGACGTTCCACCATGTACTGCTGGACGGGTGGAGCGTGTTCCAGGTGCTCACCGATGTGTTCGCCGCACACGCCGCACTGTCGGTCGGCCGGCCGCCAAGGCTGGTTGCCCGGCGTCCGTTCGGGGACTACCTGCGGTGGCTGTCCGAACAGGACCAGCCGGACGCGGAGGAGTACTGGCGGGCGGCGCTGGGTGACCTCGAGTCGCCAACCCCGCTGCCCTATGACCGGGCGCCGGCACAGGCACACTCCAGCCAGTCGTCGCGATGGCATTCCTTTACGTTGGCGGAAGAGAAGTCCAGGCAGCTGCGTGAGATCGCGCACCGCAACGGGCTGACCCTCAACACGATCACGCAGGGTGCCTGGGCCTTGCTGTTGTCCCGGTACAGCGGCCAGCGCGATGTCTGCTTCGGCGCGACGGTGTCCGGTCGGCCGGCCGATCTTCCTGGTGCGAACGAGATCCCGGGCCTGTTCATCAACGCGATGCCGGTGCGAGTCCAGGTGGATGACGCCACCGAGGTCGTCGCGTGGTTGCGTGAGCTGCAGGCCACTCAGGCGGAGTCCCGCCGGTTCGAACACCTGGCACTGACGCGGCTGCACGCCTGGAGCGGGGTTCCCGGTGGGTCGAACCTGTTCGACAGCATCGTGATCTTCGAGAACTACCCGATCAATGATGAGGCCGCCGCGGAGCACGGGCTTCGGCTGCGTGAGCTCAACGCCATCGAGACGACCAATTACCCACTCAGCGTCGGGGTTTCCCCGGGACAGCGATTGTCGATCGAACTGGGTTACGACACCGACCTGTTCGACGCGCCGACCGTCGAGCGGATCGCCCGCCACTTCGCCCGGGTGCTGGACATCTTCTGCGCCGATCCCACCATCGCCGTTGGCAAGGTCGACATCCTGACCGACTCCGAACGGCATCGACTGCTGGTCGAGTGGAACGACACCGATCACGACGTCCCGTGGGAAACGCTGCCGGACTTGTTCGCCGCGCAGGTTCAGCGGACGCCGAACGCGGTGGCGATCGTGTTCGAGGGCAGGGAACTGTCCTATGCGGAGGTGAACCGCCGGGCGAATCGGTTGGCGCATCTGCTGATCGAGCGGGGCGCGGGGCCGGAGCGGTTTGTCGCGTTGGCGATGCCGCGCTCGGCCGGATTGATCGTGTCGTTGCTGGCGGTGCTCAAGGCGGGCGCGGCCTACCTGCCGATCGACCCGGACTATCCGGCGGAGCGAATCGCGTTCATGCTCGACGACGCGCGGCCGGTGCTGGTGTTGACAACCAGCGGCGGCGTGGCCGACCGGATCCCCGCGGGCGTCGATCGGCTGGTTCTGGACGACGCCGAGACCATCGAAGCATTGGCGCGCCGGCCGGCCAGCGATCCCAGCGATGCCGACCGGATACGGCCGCTGCTGCGAACCCATCCCGCGTACGTGATCTATACCTCGGGGTCGACCGGACGGCCAAAGGGCGTGGTGGTCGCGCACGAGAGCGTGGTCGAGCTGACGGTCTGGGCGGCCTCGGACTTCGGCGCGTCCGGACTGTCCCGGGTGGTGGCGTCGACCTCGCTCAACTTCGACGTCTCGGTCTTCGAGATCCTGTGCCCGTTGGTGATCGGCGGCAGCATCGAGGTGGTGCGCGACCTGCTCGCGCTCGCCGAACGCCGGACCGATCCCTGGTCGGTAAGCCTGATCAGTGCGGTGCCATCGGCGTTTTCCCAGTTGCTCGCCCAAGGAGCGGTGGAAGTCGACGCGGAATCGGTCGTGCTGGCCGGTGAGGCGCTGTCGGCGCGCGCGGTGCGGGATATTCGAACGGCGCTGCCTGGAGCCCGGATAGCAAACATCTACGGACCGACCGAGGCCACCGTGTACGCGGCCGCGTGGTACTCGGATGGCGCGGACGGCGACCAGGCACCGCCGATCGGGCGACCGATCATCAATACTCAGGCGTATGTCGTGGACGACGCCCTGCGGCCGGTGCCCATCGGCGTTCCCGGCGAGCTGTATCTCGGCCGTGGGCTGGCAAGGGGTTATCTGCACCGCCCAGGACTGACGGCGGAGCGGTTCGTGGCAAATCCCTTTGGCCCACCGGGCTCGCGGCTGTATCGCACCGGAGATGTGGTGCGGTGGAACGTCAAGGGCGAGCTGGAGTACCTGGGTCGGTCGGACCACCAGGTCAAGATCCGCGGGTTCCGCATCGAGCTGGGCGAGATCGAGTCCGCTTTGGTGCGGCACGACGATGTGGCCGAGGCCGTTGTGGTCGCCCGGGAGGAGGATTCCGGGCACAAGCGGCTGGTGGCCTATATCGTGCCGGCACGGGGCGCGACCGCGGACACCGCCGCACTGCGGGAGTTCCTGCGCCAGGCACTGCCGGACCACATGATCCCGTCGGCGTTCGTCGTGATCGACCAATTGCCGTTGAACCCCAACGGGAAGCTGGACCGGCGGGCGCTTCCCGCGCCCGACTTCAGCGTTGCGACGGCCACGCGTCGGGTGGCGCCTCGCAACGACATCGAGCGTGCTCTGGCCGAGATCTGGTCCGAGGTCCTGGATGTGCGGCGGGTAGGGGTCGAGGACAACTTCTTCGAGCTGGGTGGCGACTCGATCCTGAGCATCCAGGTGGTGTCCCGCGCCAGACAAGCCGGGTTGTCCGGCCTGACGCCCAGGGATCTCTTCGTCCATGCGACGGTCGCCGCGCTGGCGGCGAAGGTGACCGAGGACGCCCCGCCGGACATGTCCGAGCAGGGGCCGGTTACCGGAGCCGTACCGCTGACTCCCATTCAGCACTGGTACTTCGAAACGAACCCGGAAGCGCCCGAGCATTCCGATCAGTCGTTGATGGTCGAGCTCGTCGACGGTGCCGACGAGGCGGCCCTGCGCGCGGCGCTCGTCGCGGTGATCGAGCACCACGACGCGCTACGGATGCGGTACGGCGTCGTCGACGGACAATGGCAGCAGTACAACGCGCCGGTCGAACCCGTTGAGGTACTTCAGAGATGTGATCTGTTCGATGTGGACTCGGTGCACGCGAGCTTCGACCTCGGCCGTGGTCCGCTGCTGAAGGCGGTGCTGGTCGACGTTGGCGAGCAGCAACCAGCGTTGCTGCTGGCGGTGCACCACCTGGTGGTTGACGGGGTGTCGTGGCGAATCCTGCTTGCCGATCTCGAGAACGCCTACCTCCAGGCGGTACGGGGCGATCGGATCGACCTCGGTCCCAAGACGACGTCGTTCCGGGACTGGGCGCTGCGCCTGACCGAGCACGCCCGAACCGGCGGCCCTGCCGCCGAGCTCGACTACTGGACCGCGGTGACGGGCGACGCCGGGCCGGTGTTGCCACTGGATGGTCAGGGGGACAACACGATCTGCTCGACCCGTTCGGTGACGCTGCGTCTGGACTCCGCCGAGACCAGGGCGCTGCTGCAGGACGTGCCGGGGATCTACCGCACACAGGTCAACGACGTGTTGCTCGCCGCGTTGGGTCGGGTGCTCACCGACTGGACCGGACACGACCGGGTACTTGTTGACCTGGAAGGACATGGCCGCGAGGAAGACCTGCTGGACGGTGTGGACCTGTCCAGGACCGTGGGCTGGTTCACCACGATCTTCCCGATCGCGCTGGACCTGTCCGCCGGCCGGGACTGGGGTCCGGTGCTGAAGTCGGTCAAGGAACAGCTTCGCGGAGTGCCCCGACGCGGCATGGGGTACGGGCTTCTGCGATACCTCACCGAAACTTCCAGGCTGTCCCATAATGCGGCGCCCGAGGTCAGCTTCAACTACCTCGGCCAGTTCGATTGGCCGGCCGGTGGAGACGGGCTGTACCGGGCGATGCGCACCGGGTTGGAATCGGATGCCGCTCCGGCCGCGGACCGCCCCCATGTGCTGGACATCGTGGGCCGGGTCGAGCGGCAATGCCTGGAGCTCACCTGGTTCTACTCCGAGCACCTGCACCGGAAGGACACCGTCAGCGCACTGGCGGAGCAGCTGATGACCGCGCTGCGAGGCATCATCGCGCACTGCGCGCAACCGGATGCCGGTGGGCGCACCCCATCGGACTTCCCGCTCGCCCGCCTCGATCAGGCCACTGTGGACAGACTGGTCGGCGACGGCAGGTCGGTGGAGGACGCCTACCCGTTGACGCCGATGCAGGCGGGGATGGTGTTCCACGGGCTTACCCACGGCGAGCTCGGCGTCTACTTCGAGCAGGCCACCCTGGTGCTGGACGGCGTCGCCGATCCGCACGTTCTCGGGGCGGCCTGGCAGCAGGTCGTCGACCGAACCCCGGTACTACGCAGCAGCGTGGTGTGGGAGGGCGTGCCCGAGCCGCTGCAGCTGGTGCACCGTGAGGTCCGGCTCCCGATCACCTATCTCGACTGGACGCACCTGTCCGAATCGGGTCGGCGGGACGAACTGCGGCGGCTGCTCGCCCACGATCGGTTGACCGGCCTGGACTTGGCCACCGCGCCCTTGATGAGGGTGGTGCTGGCCCGCCTGTCCGACTCCGAGGTCCAGGTGGCCTGGACCTTCCACCACCTGTTGCTGGACGGGTGGAGCGTGTTCCAGGTGCTGTCCGATGTGTTCGCCTGCCATGCGGCGCTGGCCGCCGGCCGCCGGCCGGAGTTGGTTGCCAGGCGCCCGTTCGGGGACTACCTGCGGTGGCTCAGTGAGCAGGACCATCCGGACGCGGAGGAGTACTGGCGGCGGACGCTGGGGGACTTCGAGTCGCCAACACCGTTGCCCTATGACACACCACCCGGCCGGGCGCACTCAACCCGCTCGTCGAAGTGGTTGCCCTTCGAGTTGGGCGAGGACGAGTCCAGGCGGTTGTCCGAGGTTGCCCAGCGAAACGGGTTGACCCTCAACACGGTCATTCAGGGCGCATGGGCGTTGTTGCTGTCGCGGCACAGCGGCCAGGCGGACGTCTGTTTCGGTGCGACGGTGTCCGGTCGCCCGGCCGACCTACCCGGTGCTGACACGATTACCGGCCTGTTCATCAACACGATGCCGGTACGCGTCCGGGTCGACGGCGGCACTCCAACCGTTTCGTGGCTGCGTGAGTTGCAGACCGAGCAGGCGGAAGCCCGCCGGTTCGAACACCTGCCCCTGACGCAAGTGCATGCCTGGAGCGGGGTTCCCGGTGAGGTGAACCTGTTCGACAGCATCGTGGTCTTCGAGAACTACCCGATCAACGACGACGCGGCCGCGGCGAACGGCCTGCGGGCGCGCGAGATGGAGGGTGTCGAGACCACCAACTACGCGCTCACCCTCGTGGCGTACTCGGGCGAGAGGCTGTCGTTGTCGCTCGGCTACGATCCCGCTCTGTTCACTGTGGACACTCTCGAGCGACTGGCGGCACACCTTGACGTGTTGCTGCGGGGGATCGCCGCTGACGCGGATCGGCGGCTGTCGCGGTTGCCGATGCTTACCGAGTCCGAGCGCCAACAGGTGCTGCGCGAGTGGAACGGCTCGGCCGAGCTGGATGTCTCGGTGACGTTGCCGGAGTTGTTCGAGGGGCAGGTGGCTCGTACTCCCGACGCGGCCGCGGTCACCTGCGATGGGGTGAGCCTGTCGTACGCCGAGTTGAATGCACGGGCGAATCGGTTGGCGCATCGGTTGATTGGGTTGGGTGCGGGCCCAGATCGGTTTGTGGCGTTGGCTTTGCCGCGTTCGCTGGAGATGGTCGTGGCGATTGTGGCCGTGCTGAAGGCGGGGGCGGCGTATGTGCCGCTTGATCCGGAGTATCCCGCGGAGCGGGCCAGGGGCATGCTGGACGATGTCCGGCCCGTTGCGGTGTTGGACAGCCCGGAAGTCGTTGATGACACCGGGGATTACCCGGAGACCAATCCGACCGACACTGATCGGATCCGGCCGCTTGGACCGTTGGACGCGGCATATGTGATCTATACGTCCGGTTCGACGGGGACGCCGAAAGGCGTAGTGATTCCGCACGGCAACGTGGTGCGGTTGTTCTCGGCGACGAGGGACTGGTTTGCCTTCGACGATGGCGACGTGTGGACGCTGTTCCACTCCTATGCGTTTGACTTCTCGGTGTGGGAGATCTGGGGTGCGTTGCTGCACGGTGGTCGCTTGGTGGTGGTGCCCCATGCGGTGTCGCGGTCGCCGGAGGAGTTCCTGCGCCTGTTGGTGTCAGAACAGGTGACGGTGCTGAACCAGACGCCGTCGGCGTTCTACCAGTTGATGCGGGCGGACCGGGACGATCCCGAGCTGGGTGCACGACTGCGGCTGCGGTATGTGGTCTTCGGCGGCGAAGCCCTGGATCTGTGGCGACTCGGCGAGTGGTACCAGCGGCACGGAGACACCGCGCCGGTGCTGGTGAACATGTATGGGATCACTGAGACCACGGTGCACGTCTCGTACATCGCCCTCGACGAGGCCACCGCGGCGCGGGCCGCGGGCAGCACGATCGGCGTGGCCATCCCCGACCTGAGGGTGTACGTGCTGGACGGCTGTCTGCGGCTCGTCCCGCCCGGGGTGGTTGGTGAGCTTTATGTCGCTGGTGCCGGCTTGGCGCGAGGGTATCTGAACCGTGCTGGATTGACCGCGTGGCGATTCGTGGCGAATCCGTTCGGTGAACCGGGCTCGCGCATGTATCGCACCGGAGACGTGGTCCGCTGGCACGCGGACGGGAAGCTGGAATATCTCGGCCGGGCCGACCACCAGGTCAAGATCCGTGGCTTCCGTATCGAGCTGGGCGAGATCGAGGCCACACTGCTGAAGCACCCGGAGGTGGCGGAGGGTGTCGTAGTCACACGGGACGACGCCGGACACCGGCGGCTGGTTGCCTACCTGGTTCCGACGCCGGGGTCGATCGCCCCGAGCGCCACTGACTTGCGGGAGTTCCTTGGCCAGTCGCTCCCGGACTACATGCTGCCGTCGGTCTTTGTGGTGCTGGACGAATTGCCGTTGACAACGAACGGGAAGCTGGACCGTAAGTCGCTGCCGGCGCCGGACGGGCAGCCCGAGCCGCGATCGGTGTACGTGACCGCGCGCACGCCATCCGAACGTGAGCTGGCCCGCATCTGGTCAGAGGTGCTTGGGGTGGAGCGGGTTGGGGTCGAGGACAACTTCTTCGAGCTGGGCGGCGATTCGATCCTCAGCATTCAGGTGGTGTCCCGGGCCCGTCAGGCCGGACTGAACCTGATGCCCACGGATCTGTTCCGGCATCCGACGGTGGCGTCCTTGGTCGCGAGCATGACCGAGGCGGCGCCGGCCGCGGAGCAGGGACCGGTCGGTGGCGTGGTGCCGCTGACTCCGATCCAGCGGTGGTTCTTCTCAACCCAGACGGTGCGGCCGGAGCAATTCAACCAATCCATGCTGGTGGAGTTGACGGAGGGATCGGACGAGCAGGTTCTGCGGCGCGCGTTCGATGCGCTCATGGTGCATCACGACGCGTTGCGGCTGCGGTTCGAACTCGTCGACGGCACGTGGCGGCAGTACATCGCGCCGATCGAGACGGTTGATGTGCTCGAGCGGCGCGATCTGTCCAAAGTGGATGCCGAGCGCCAGCGTGCGGCAATAGAGCAGGTCGCCGGGGAGGTGCACGCGAGCTTCGACCTCAGCCGCGGTCCGCTGTTGAAGGCGGTGTTGTTCGACCTGGGCGGGCGGCGGCCGGTGTTGTTCGTGGCGGCGCATCACCTGGTGGTCGATGGGGTGTCCTGGCGAATCCTGTTGGAAGACCTGGAGGTCGCCTACCGGCAGTCCATGCGTGACGAGACCGTCCACCTTGGAGCCAAGACGACGTCGTTCAAGGAATGGGCAACGCGGTTGACCGAGCACACCGGGGCCGGTGGGTTCGACGACGAACTCGACTACTGGACCGGGGTGACCGGTGGTAGCGATCCCGCACTGCCGGTGGACCGTCACGGTGCCAACACGGTCGGCTCGACGCGGTTGGTCACGGTTCAGCTGGATCCGGAGCAGACAAAGGCATTGCTGCAGAACGTGCCTGGGGTCTATCGCACGCAGGTCAACGATGTCCTACTCAGCGCACTCGGCCGAGCCCTGAGCAGCTGGACGGGGCGCGAGCGGGTACTGGTGGACCTGGAGGGTCACGGCCGCGAGCAGTACTTGGGCCGCCTCGACCTTTCCCGCACGGTGGGCTGGTTCACCACCCTGTTCCCGGTGACTCTCGAGCTTTCCCGCGACGAGGATTGGGGCACCGCGCTGAAGTCGGTCAAGGAGCAACTGCGCGCCGTGCCCCGACGCGGCCTCGGCTACGGGGCCTTGCGATACCTCACCGACACACCCGGTCTGACGGACGACGCGGCGCCGCAGGTGAGCTTCAACTACCTTGGCCAGTTCGACTGGCCCGCGGCCGGGGACGGCCTGTTCCACACGATGCACGGTGGGTTGGACGGGGACTCCAGCGCGGCGGCCGCCCGAGCACATCTGCTGGACGTCGTTGGCCGGGTCGAGGACAAGTGCCTTGAGTTCACCTGGTCGTACTCCAGTGAAGTGCACGACGAGGCAACGGTCCGGCGGGTGGCCGAGGACATGCTCGAGGCCCTCCAGGAGATCGTCGAGCATTGCGCACTGCCTGGTGCCGGCGGTCGCACTCCATCGGACTACCCGTTGGTGCGCCTCAATCAGTCTGCTGTGGACCAGCTGGCGGGTGATGGGCGTTCGGTGGAGGATGTGTATCCGCTGACGCCGATGCAGGCGGGGATGGTGTTCCACGGCCTGTCCCAGGATGAGCACGGTGTCTACCACGAACAGGCGGCCTTCGTCCTGTCCGGTGTCCCCGATCCGCACGTACTCGGTCGTGCCTGGCAGCACGTCGTCGACCGGACCCCGGTTCTGCGCACCTGTGTGGTGTGGCAGGGCGTGCCGGAGCCGGTGCAGGTGGTGCACCGCGACGTCATCCTGCCGATCAGCTATCTCGATTGGACCGATCTGTCCGAAGCGGAACGGCAGGTGGAACTGCGGCGGTGGCTGGAGCGCGACCGCGAGGAGGGCCTTGAGCTGAGCGTGGCTCCGTTGCAGCGGTTGGTGTTGGCACGCATGTCCGGCTCCGAGGTCCAGGTGGTGTGGACCTTCCATCACGTCCTGCTGGACGGGTGGAGCGTGTTCCAGGTGCTCTCGGACGTGTTCGCCAGTCACGCCGCGCTGTCCGAGGGGCGGCGGCCCGAGCTCACCGCCCGGCGTCCGTTCGGGGACTACCTGCGGTGGTTGGCCGAGCAGGATCGACCCGAGGCGGAGGAGTACTGGCGGGCGGCGCTGGGAGACATGGAGTCGCCCACCCCGTTGCCCTATGACCGGCCGCCGGCGCAGGCGCACTCCGCTCGCTCGTCGGAGTGGTTGACCGTCGAGCTGGGCGACGACGAGTCCGGGCGGCTGCGCGAAATGGCGCAGCACAACGCGTTGACTCTGAACACGGTGCTACAAGGCGCCTGGGCGTTGTTGTTGTCCCGGTACAGCGGGCAGCGGGAGGTCTGCTTTGGTGCGACGGTGTCCGGCCGTCCGGCCGATCTGCCCGGTGCGGACGCGATCACCGGGATCTTCATCAACACCATGCCGGTGCGGGTCGCGGTGGACGGCAAGGGTGGCGTGGTCGACTGGCTGCGGGAGTTGCAGGACGAACAGGCGCAGGCGCGGCGGTACGAGCACCTTGCGCTGACCCGGCTGCAGGCGTGGAGCGGAGTTCCCAGCGGGGCCAACCTGTTCGACAGCATCGTGGTGTTCGAGAACTATCCGGTCAACGACGGGGTCGCCGCCGCCTATGGCCTGCGGGCGCGTGAGACGCGGACCATCGAGACGACGAACTATCCCCTCAGCGTTACGGTGTCACCGGGCCGGCGGCTGGCGATTGGGCTCGGTTACGACCCGGCCCTGTTCGACGCTGCCACGATTGGGCGGCTTGCCGGCCATCTGACGCGGGTACTTGAGGTTGTCACCGCCGATCCCACCATCTCGTTGCGACAGCTCGACATTCTCGGCGATGCCGAACGCGATCGCTTGTTGGTGGAGTGGAACGACACCGGTCATGGCACGCCGGCCGGCACGTTGTCGAGCTTGTTCGCCGCACAGGCAAGGCGGACGCCGGACGCCGTCGCGGTGGTGGCCGGTGACGAGTCGGTGAGCTATGCGGAGTTGGACGAGCGGGCGAATCGGCTGGCACACCACCTGGTTCGGCTCGGCGTGCGCCCGGAAGACCGGGTCGGGCTGTTGGTCGAGCGTTCGGTGGCGCTCGTGGTGGCCGAGCTCGCGGTGGTCAAGGCCGGCGGGGCATACGTGCCACTGGATACCCGAGCCCCCGAGGAGCGGATGGGGCTGCTCCTCGCCGGATCGTCCGTGCTACTGACCGACCAGGTCTGGGCGGACACCGCGCGCCGCGTCCATAGTGGACGAGTTGTCGTCATGGACACCGACCCGGCGGTGCGGGACGAGCCCTCCGACGAACCCGCGGTCGACACGTTCCCCGACAACCTGGCCTATGTCATGTACACCTCCGGTTCCACCGGCACGCCCAAGGGTGTCGCCGTGCGGCATCGTGACGTGACGGCGTTGTCGGCCGACCGGCGTTTCCAGGGTGGCGCACACGAACGTGTGCTCCTGCATTCGCCGCTGGCCTTCGATGCCTCGAGCTACGAGCTGTGGGTACCGCTGCTCAACGGGGGACAGGTGGTGGTGGCACCGCCGAGGGACCTGGACCCCGAGATCTTGCGGCGGGTGATCACCGAACATCGAGTGACCGGGTTGTGGTTGACCGCCGGCTTGTTCCGCATGATGGCTCAGGACGCGCCCGAATGCCTTGCGGGTGTGCGTGAGGTGTGGACCGGCGGGGACGTGGTCCCCGCGGCCGCGGTGCGCCGGGTGCTGGAAGTCTGTCCGGAACTGGTTGTCGTGGATGGGTATGGGCCCACGGAGACCACGACGTTCGCCACGTCGTATGGCATGCCGGCGGCCGAGTCGGTGCCGGACGTGGTGCCCATTGGCGGTCCGCTGGACAACATGCGGGTGTACGTGCTCGACGGCAGGCTGTCGCCGGTGCCCATTGGAGTTCCTGGTGAGCTCTATATCAGCGGCGCGGGATTGGCTCGTGGATATCTGAACCAGCCGGCGCTGACCGCGGAACGGTTCGTGGCCAACCCATTCGGGTGCCCCGGTGAACGTATGTACCGGACCGGCGACGTGGTGCGATGGCTCTCCGCCGGAACGGTGGAATTCGTGGGTCGGGTCGACGAACAGGTGAAGATCCGCGGGTTCCGTATTGAACCGGTTGAGATCGAAGCCGTGCTGGCGGCACATCCCGCGGTGGCCCAGGTCGTCGTTCTGGCGCGGTCGGATCAGCCGGGCGTCAAGCGGTTGGTGGCCTACGTCGTGTCCGCGCCGGGTGTGGCCGTGGACTTCTCGGACCTGCGGGCGTGCGCCGCGGCCGCGTTGCCGGACTACATGGTGCCGTCGGCCTTCGTGCAGCTGGATGAGTTGCCGTTGAGCCGCAACGGAAAGCTCGACCGCCAGGCGCTGCCGGAGCCGGACTTCGACACGGCGCTCGCCGCCGGCTATGTGGCGCCTCGCACCGACGCCGAGCGGGTTCTCGCGGAGATCTGGTCCGAGGTTCTCGGTGTGCGCCGAATTGGGGCCGAGGACAACTTCTTCGAGCTCGGCGGGGACTCGATCCTGAGCATCAAGGTGATCTCCCGAGCCAGGCTGGCCGGACTGGGTGGCCTGACACCTCGAGATCTCTTTACCCACCAGACGGTTGCCTCGCTGGCCGCGAACGTGACCGACCTCGTGCCCGAGGTGGTTCCGCAGGGACCGGTGACCGGACCGGCGCCGCTCACGCCGATCCAGCACTGGTTCTTCGAAACCCAGTCGTCCTGCCCGCAGCGCTTCGACCAGTATCTGACGCTCGAGTTGGTCGAAGGCGTCGACGAGGCCGCACTGCGAACGGCGCTGGCCGCGACGATGGAACATCATGACGCGTTGCGGATGCGGTTCGAGCGCGTCGATGGCCGGTGGCAGCAGCACTGTGCTCATACCGACCCCCTGGCGGGGGCCCACCCCCACCGCGCGCCGATCGAGCCGATGAATGTGCTGTGGCGTAGCGATCTGTCCGATGTGGACCCTGTGGACCGGCTTGCGGCGATGGAGCAGATCGCTCGCGAGGTGCACACGAGCTGCGACCTTGCCCGTGGCCCGTTGTTGAGAGCCGTGTTGTTCGACCTCGGTGGCGGACAGCGACCGGTGTTGTTCCTGGCCGTGCACCACCTGGTGGTGGACGGGGTGTCCTGGCGAATCCTGTTGGACGACCTGGACACGGCTTATTGGCAGGCGAGGTGTGGCGATGCGGTCGATCTCGGCCAGAAGACCACGTCGTTCCGGGAATGGGCGCTGCGGCTGGCCGAGCACGCGGCGGCCGGCGGGCTCGATGACGAGCTGAAGTACTGGTCCGAGCTGATCCGCGACTGCGATCCCACGTTGCCGGCGGACAAGGCCGTGTCCAATGGGACCGGCAGCACCGCGTCGACGCGCACGGTCACCGTCGGACTCGATCTCGACGCGACCAGTGCTCTGCTGCAGGAGGTGCCGGCGGCTTACCGGACACAGGTCAACGACGTCCTGCTCAGCGCATTGGGCCGGGTGCTACGCCGGTGGACGGGACGCGACCGGGTGGCGGTCGCGCTCGAGGGTCATGGCCGCGAGGAACTGC
>WUUC01081465.1_pt1 | contig 28438 bp, 39 predicted proteins | sample 6278441 | NCBI WGS metagenome assembly WUUC01 (sample SAMN13675441, study PRJNA597444) | soil metagenome | isolation source: soil | place: USA: Washington | collected 2017-10 | reverse complement strand
AGCGGAACGCCCACGTCATCTCCGGCACGATGCGGCGCTCGGTCCACTCCGCGCCGGCCGGCTACACCGGCGGCAACGACGAGGACCAGGCGGCCGGCGGCTCGGACCTGCCGAACGCCCGGACCCCGAGCTGGGAGGGCGTCAACGCGGCGCTCGAGGTCGGCTCGTGGGTCGCGTACGCCTGCGTCGAGGAGGTCGGCCGCGGCCACGCCTTCATGGCGCCGGCCGTCGCGGCCGTCGGGGGCGCCAGGGCCGTGGCCCTGATGACCCAGTCGTTCGCCGAGGCCGGGCTGGCCAGGTAGTGGTCTACGCCGTCGTCGTCTGCTCGGACGCCCGCGCCCGCCACCTCAAGCGGGAGGGCGCCGACCTGCTCGGGTACACGCTCGACGACAAGCTCGTGCTGGTCGTCCCGTACTCCGGGGACGGCGGCCCGAGGGACCAGTCCTACGCCGCGACCGACCGCCAGGACGCCGAGCGGTTCGGGCGCGCGATGTACTGCTACGACGAGTAGGCGGCAGAAGTGCTAGGCCCCCAGGCCGGCGGGCCACACGGAGCTCCTGAGGGCCCCGCACGGCCGTCCGGCGACCTGCGCATCGCGATCGCCGCAAGGCACCTCCAGGACATCACCTCCGACCAGGAGAAGGTCGACGCCCTGATCGCCGCGGCGACGTCCTTCCGGGCGTTCCTCGACCACTGGCACTTCAAGAACGGGGAGACCGGCGACGTCCAGCTCCTGGGCCCGTCGCTCTGGCCGTCGCAGGAGATGGCCGTCGCCGAGATGGAGGCGACCGACAAGGCGTTCTTCCTCAAGGCGAGGAAGCTCGGGGAGACCACGCTCGAGTGCGCGTTCGACGGGTGGAAGGCCCGGTTCGGCCAGCCCAACTCCCGCGTCCACCTCTGGTCCCGCCGGGACGACGCGGCGCAGGAGCTGCTCGAGGCGGTCGAGTTCGGGCTCGAGCGCCTGCCCGAGTGGATGCAGCTCCCGGTCGCCAGGCAGACGACGCACGAGTACCGGATGAACGCCGGCCAGGACGACGAGCGGATCATCAAGGCGTACCCGGCGAACGAGGAGACGGCCGTCGAGGCGACGTGCACGCACGGCCACATCGACGAGTGGGCCAGGATGAAGAACCCGCGCAAGGTCTTCCAGGCCATCGAGCCGTCGCTCGCCGGCACGGCGCACATCCTCACGACCGGCCTCGGCCCGACCAACTACTCGAGCCAGTTCTGGCGGCGCTGCCGGTCCGGCGAGGCGGACTTCAAGCCGGTCTTCATCGACGCGCTCAAGCGCCCGGGCCGCTCGAGGGAGTGGCTCGAGGCCAAGTACCGGTCCGGCGGCCGGAGCTCCGCCATGAAGCAGGAGTACCCGATGACCGAGGACGACGCCCTGATGGGCGAGGGCGACACGTTCTTCGACCAGCACGAACTGGACCGCGCCGGCGAGGAGACGGTCGGCGCGTCGCCCGCCATGCCGGGCCGCGTCTACGTCAAGAGCTGGGACATCGGCCGGCACACGGACGCGGCCGTGGGCATCGTGCTCGACGTGACGGAGGCCCTGATGGACGTCGTCCACTACGAGAAGATCGAGCGGATGCCGTACCCGATCCTCCAGCGTCGGATCGAGCGGATGCACGAGGCCTACCCCGGCGTGACGGTCATCGAGGCCAACTCCGCCGGCGAGGCCGTGGCCGAGAACTGCGACATCCCGGAGGAGGAGCTCGAGCTGTTCGTGACCTCGGGCAAGTCGAAGAGCCTGATCCTCGACAGCCTCAAGGTCTCGTTCCAGAAGGACCTGCTCCGCTACGACGCGGGCGAGTGGGCGCAGCTCGACCAGGAGCTCCGGGGCTACCGCATCCCGGACGACGCGATCGTGCAGGACTCGGTCATGAGCCTCGCGATCGGCCACTCCTTCGCCGGCAAGGCGCGCGCCCGGCCCAAGAGGAAGAGGGGCCGGGCGCGGGTGTTCCAGGTGGGCTAGGCGCCGACGAGGGTGCCGTCCGCGAAGAACCCGATGAGCTCGCGGTCCTCGAAGACGTACTCGTGGCCGTCGTCCCAGACGACCATGTAGTCGTCGTCGCGCTCGACCAGGTCGCCCTCGACCTGCGTGATGGTGCTCTTGATCCTGCCGACCTTCTCGTCGTGGTCGCTCATGAGTCGAACCCGCCGCGGCGCAGCATCTCGGCGCGGATCGCCTCGAGGGCATACTCGTCGTTGGCCTCGTAGCGGACGGTGTGGAACACGTCGATCAGCTTGGCCTCAGACATCTGGCGGAAGTTCCGGCAGCGGCCGGTCGGGCCGCGGCCCGTCATGAAGGCGGCGTCGTCGGGGTCGACCATCGGGCCGGTGCCCTCGGACATGTCGCCCATCGCCCTGGCCCCTGCGTTCGCGCGGGCCTGGCGGACGATCGCGTCGGTCGTGCTGCTCGAGCCCATCTCCTCGGCCTCCTTGGAGGGGGAGCCGGTCGAGAGGAAGCCGGCCAGCAGGTCGGCCGCGCTCAGCATCTCGGTGTCCTCGATAACCTGGGTCATCTCGTTCTCTCCTTTGTCGGGCGCGCTCATCGCGCCTCACGGGTTGAACAATAGGCCGAGCGGGGGCCGTTGTACACCCCCGCTCACAGAATGCTTACAACTGCCAGGACGACGCCCTCCCAGAAGGCGAGCAGGCCAGCGGCGATCCAGAGGTAGGTCGCGGCCAGGGTCACCCCTCCATCAGCCCCCGCCGGAGCTCCGAGACGAAGTCCGCCGCCTCGCGGTGGTGCACGCCCGTCAGGCCGTACCGGTCGCGGCCGAGGCGCGCCTCTGCGTGGAGCAGGTCCGTGAGGGAGCCGAGCCGGTCGACGACGATCGCCCTCGCCTCCGGAGAGACGGCCGGCGGGGCCACGCCCTCGCACCGGCGGACGGCGCGGCCCCTCACGAACCTGTGGGCCGGGTGCGGCCTGGTCCGTCCGCAGGCCGCCATTAGATGTCGTCCTGGCACTCGCGGACCTTGGCCACCGCGCAGTTGCACTCGGCGTCGGAGTCGTTGATCTCCTCGGCGTAAGGGCAGGTGTGGGTCGGCCACTCGCCCATGCTCGCCACGACGGCGTAGCGCTTGTACCGGCCGCGCTTCGTCCTCTCCTCGAAGTGGGCGTACTCGTCCTCCATCGCGACCGGCAGGGAGAGCTCCCCGCCCGTCGTCTGGAGGTAGGCCGCGACGACCTCGTCCGGCCCGGACCGCGGGTCCATGACCATGCCCTTGAGGCACCGGCCCTGCGAGTTGTAGATGTAGTGCGTGGACAGCGTCATGCCTCGCTCCTCTCCCAGGGCGGGGGCAGGGTGTCGCCCTCGTCCTCGATGTTGTCGATGGCGCGGTCGTAGAACGTCTCGAGCCGGTCGCGCTCCCTCTTCAGGATCGCGAGGGACTGCCGCAGCGACTGCCGCGTCAGGTCCCCCAGCGTCAGGTGCTCGTGGCCGACGAGGGTGCAGGGCGTCGGGTCGTGGCGGCCCTGCCACATCCTGGCGAAGTGGAACGCCGTGGTGTCAGACGGCACGGTACTCGACCTCGGTCAGGCCGAGGCCCTCCTCCTGCTCCTCGACGATCGCGGACCGCTCGGCCTCGGTCGGGAACCGGCCGTTGTCCTCGCGGAACTGGGCGACCGCGGCGTTGACGCAGTCGACGAGCTCGACGGGCATGCCGTCGATGGTGGTGATGGTGGCGTCCTGCATGTCTCCTCCTTGGAGAGTGGCTCTTGGTTGTCCTGAGTCTACGCCGCGGTTGCCTCGGCGTACACCCCTGCTTGCAGAATGCTAGCATGTCCCCGTCCCTCCCGTTCCGGCTCCTGCTCGCCTGCCGCTGCGCCTGGCAGTGCTGGCTGCGGGCCTGGCGGATGCACCGCTAGTCGGGCTGGGGCTCGGCCGGCGACGGGTCCAGGATGTGGACGTCCGCCCCGGCCGCGCGGAGCACGTCGAGGCCACCCTCGTCCCGGTAGACCTGGCCGACCACCGCGCGGATGCAGCCGGCGTTCACGAGCAGGGCGGCGCACGGGACGCACGGCGAGATGGGCAGGTAGGCCACGCACTCTCCGGCCCAGGACTTCTTCGCCACGGCGTTCGCCTCGGCGTGGACGCAGGAGACCCGGCCGGAGTCGGCGCAGTAGCACCGGGCCTTCGCCCCGCGGGCCGTCCCGTTCCAGCCGAGCGCGACCTGCTCCCCGCGGACGTCGGTCAGGACACAGCCGACGTGGCGCCGCTTGCACGTGGACCGGCCGGCGCAGAGCTCGGCCACCCGGATGTACAGCTCGTCCTTCGACGGCCGGCCGTTCCTCCCGTTCCTCGCCTCGACGATCGCGCGCATGGCCCCCCTCGTGAAGACCCCGGCGTCGGCGAGCGCGTGGTGCTCGCGGCAGAGGCGGATGACGTTCCGGCGATTGTACTTCCCGCCCTCCCGGCCGGGCACGATCCGGTGCCGCTCGACGTTCTCCCTCGAGCCGCACAGCTCGCAGCGCGTGATGTCGTTGAGGGTCCGGTTCGTCAGGCCCCGCAGCTCCCGCTCACGCACCGCGCGTCCGACTCCTCGAAGACCACGCCCTGCTTGGTCACGGCTTCATCGTACGGCACGGGGTTGAGCGGCTGGCCGTCACGGGCGCCGTCGGGGTAGGCGGTCACGCCGCGGAGCCGCGGCAGGTGCATGAGCAGGGCGCGGCCGAAGTCGCGCTGGTCCTGGCCGGTGAGGGGGCCCGGGAGGTTGACGGTCGAGGAGATGCCGTGGTCGACGTAGCCCTGGAGCCAGGCCTGCATGCCGAGCCTGCGGTCGACGTCGTAGGAGAGCTGGTACGCGTCCTCGACCTCGTTCGGGTCGACGCCCGCCTCGGCCAGCTTCCGGGCCGTCGGGTCGACGACGTACATCGCCTTCGTCCGGTCCAGGCCGCCGGCGTCGGCCTCCTTGAGCAGGCGCTTGTACGCCTTGCAGAAGATCGGCTCCATGCCGGACGTCGTCTCGGCGATGATGGCGATGGTCCCGGTCGGCGCGATCGCCCGCGTCTTGACCGGCCTCGACAGGCCGTGCTGGTCGGCGAAGCCGGCGGCCAGGTCGGTCGAGCGCTCGTACGCGTCGAGCCAGCGGCCGAGCTCCGGGTCCGGCCCGTACGGCTTGCCGCGCAGGGCGAGCCACTCGTGCACGCCCATCAGGCCGAGCCCGAGCCGGCGGTTCCGCTCGCGGACCGGGCCGACCTCGGGGTACGGCAGGTCCGAGTAGACCGAGCCCGACAGGAGGAAGAGGGTGCCGAGCGCGACGGCCTCCTCGAACTCGCCGAGCGTCCGGTACTCGGCCAGGTTGAGGCTGCCCAGGTTGCAGACGTCGGAGTCGTCCCGGCTGGTCAGCTCGGTGCACGCGTTCCTCAGGGTCTCGCCGGCGTCCGGCCCGGTGTCGACCGAGAAGCCCGGCTCGCCGGTGGTCGCCATCTTGTCCACGACCGTCCAGTAGACGAGGTCGGCCTGGTGGTGCAGCGGGTGCTCGCCGTCGTAGATCGCCCGGAAGAACTCGTCGTCCAGCTGGACGGACACGTTCGTGTACTCCATCGGCATCGGGACCGACAGGTCCTCCGCCTTCAGGGCGCGGAGCCCGGGGCTCCAGTCCTTGACCCGCACGAAGTCGAGCACGTCCGGGTGCCGCCAGGAGAGGCCGGCCCAGATCGCCGAGCGCCGGCGGCCACCCTGCATGGCCGCGCGGCCGAGCTCGTTCACGGACTTCATGAGCGGGATCGGGCCGGACGCCTCGCCGCCCGTGCGCTTCAGCGGCGCGCCGTACTCGCGAATGTCGGAGTAGTCGACGCCGATCCCGGCGCCGGTCATCGAGGCCATGCCCGCCTTGCGCCACAGGTCGGCCCAGCCCTCGCGGGTGTCCTCGGCGCGGAGGAGCAGGCAGTTGTTCACCTGGTGGAAGGGCGCGCCGGCCGTCGCCAGGTAGCGGCCGCCGGGCATGAACGCGCGGCGGCGGACCAGGTCGACCAGGGACCGGACCTCGTCGGACCCGGGCCGGTAGCCGAGCGCGGCCATCGGGTGGGTCGCGACCCTGCCGGCCGTCCCGCCCCAGCCGCCGTCGTCGGGGTGCATGTACTTCGACCGGTAGACCTGCTCCGCGAACTCTGACATCTGGGGGAGCGGGGACCGTGGCACAGAGCTCCTACCCTACCGCGAGGGGCCCGGGCCCCGGACCCGCTTTCGGAAGGAAAGCGGGCGCGCCTTCGCATAAGGGGTGGAAGACGAAGAGGGGCCCGTCTCCGGGCCCCTCGAGTCGTTGACGTGCAGTGCTGGCGGCGAGGAGGACGCCCCACCATCAAGCCCATCGCGGTCCGTACCGTAACGTTCAACCCGCTCCTCAGGGCATCCAACGAGTACTGCCACTGCTTCTCGCCGTCCAAGCCCGCCGCTGCCGGACCCGCTCGGGCCGGGGCGCTCGTTGCTTGATGGTCTAAGTCTACGCCGGCCAGGCCCGCTTGTACACCCCTGCTTGCGGAATGCTTACGAAGAGAGGGTCCTACACCCGGCCGTCGCCGGCAACCTCCGCACCGCGCGGGACCTGCCCCCGCTCCTCGGGCCCTCTCAGTGGAGGTGCTGGGACTCGAACCCAGGTCCGGACGCGGTCCCTTGCGGGTCTTCCGCGCCCGTCGAAACCGGACCACCCCCGTCGCACTGTACTCGGAACTCGGGGCGGGGCACGGTTCCGGCGCCGTGCGGCTTCCCCGCGATTCAACCTCTCCCCTTCACCAGCCTGCCGTGGCCGGCCCGCGGCGGCCTTCGCCGCGGTTTCCGGGGGTCTGTGGTCCCGAGTTCCCAGTACAGCCGAAGCGCCCAGGAGGATTCGAACCTCCGACCCGCCGCTTAGGACGCGGCTGCTCTAGTCCACTGAGCTACGGGCGCGAGAGGCTCGGGGTAGGCGCGTGCTGGCGCCTCGTTCCGTCTCCGGGGCAGTCCCGGTCGGTCTCGACCGCCAGGCCCCGCGGCTCCCCGAGCCGGTGTGAAGCATAGCACGGATTGGTGCCGGCCGGGTATCCGCGACCCCCGGCCGGCCCGCTGCTTCACGGTCACGGCTCGAGAGTCGGTCTCCCGGCACGGCCGTACGTCGCGGATCGCCGCCGCCGGCCCTGACCGACACAGGCAGGCGGACCGGCGAAGCGTACCGCGCGAGGTGCTGGACGGGACTCGAACCCGCTTCCGCCGGGATCACGACCCGGAGCCTCGGCCACTTCGGCTTCCAGCACAGTCAGGGCGGCGGGAATCGAACCCGCGTCCTCCCCGCTCCGAACGGGGTACTCAGCCTGCCGAGCTCCACCCTGGAGGACGTCTTGCGTCGAGTTCCCCGGGTAGGCTTCGAACCTACATCCCCGCGCTCAGAACGCGGCATCCTGCCAGATTAGACGACCAGGGAGCGATGGCCCGCCTTAGGCGGGCTGTGCGGGATGCTGCGGCTGCTCGTACCTGGTCACGGAGGGAAGCATATCACGGAACCTTGACGGCGAGCTGAGACAGCGAGGCGAGGAGCTCGTGCCGCGCCTTGACCTCCTGCGTCTCGGACGTCAGACGGGTCGTGAGCTGGGCGAGCGTGACGGCCTCCGGGAGCTCCGCCGTCCTGGTCTCGACCGGCTCCGCGCCGGTCGGGCCGATCGCGTACTGGACCATGACGGCCCCGGAGTCCGGGTCCGTCGAGACGCTGGTCACCCTGCCGGTCCACTCTGCCACGGCCTGATCGTACTGGCCCCCGCCGCGCCGTTCCCTCGGGATTCGTGCAGACGGCGGGGGCCGAGTAGCGGGGGCCGGACTTGAACCGGCGTCTCCGGGTTATGAGCCCGGCAAGGGGCCTGTACCACTCCTCTACCCCGCCGAGAGGTAGGATACCAGGAGTGAGCGACCTCGCACCCGTCGTACCCCTCCCGCCCCGCGCCACCGGCATGTCCGCGCCGGTCTCGCCGTCGGAGCTCCTCAAGAGCCTGCTCGACACCGAGCTGCCGACCGGCCTGATCCCCGGCGGCGTGACGGTCGGCCCGCCGACGGACGACCAGATCAACGCCGGGGTCATCTCGATCATGGACGCCGGCCAGCCGCGGGAGGAGCTCTACCTGCCGCTCGCGCGGTACCGGGCGCAGATGCGGTGCCTCGCGCCGACGCTCGAGCACATCGACCGGATCGCCCGCGGCGCGTGGGACCGGCTCCACCAGCGCGGCCGGACCGTGGTCCTCCAGCCGTCGAACGGCGAGCGGTACCTGATCCACACCTGCGACGTCGGCGCGGGGCCCTCCCACCACCGCGACTCGGACGAGAACTACGAGGCCCTGATCTTCGCCGAGATGCTCATCGGCCTGGACCCCGTCAGGTAGGATTCGGACCGATGGCGAAGGTCAAGTACACCGGCACCGCGGACGTCTACGTCCTCCCCTCGGGCGAGGAGCTGGCGCACGGGGTCTGGTCGGAGGAGGACTACGACCCGGAGGCCATCGAGCCGCACGCCCCGGGCGACTTCGAGTACGACGACGGCACCGAGCCGGGCGCGGTCGACGCGACCGACGCGGCGAAGGCCAAGGCCGAGGAGCTCGGCGTCGACCTCCAGGCGGTCGAGGGCACCGGCAAGGACGGCCGCATCACGGTCGACGACGTCGAGAAGGCCCAGCCGGCGGAGGCAGTCGAGGGCCCGCCGATCGGCGGCGACCTCTCGAACGAGGCGCGCACCGCGGGCGAGCAGCCGCACGCGCTCCTGGCCGACGAGGAGGACCCGTACGTCGAGTCGGACGAGCGGAACCCGGGCGCCCACCCGCACACCGCGGGCGTCGGCTCCGAGAGCCCGACGGGGGACAACTCCAGGGGCATCGACGAGTCGGACCCCGACCGCGAGCCCGTCGAGAAGTAGGCGCTCCCGGCGGCCTGGCCGCGCGGGGGTATGATCCAGACCGATGGCAGTCGCACCCTTCCAGATCATCGCGGGGCCCGCCGACGTGTGGATCGCACCCGTCGCGACGGCCTTCCCGGCGGTGAACGGCGCGCCCGGCGCGGGCTGGGTCGCGCTCGGCAGGACCGAGGGCGGCGTCACCGTCCGGCACACGCAGTCCGTCGAGATGCTCATGTCCGACCAGGACAACGCGCCCATCAAGGCCATCCGCTCGGAGGAGGGCCTCGAGGTCGAGTTCTCCATGGCAGAGCTGACGCTCGAGAACTACCGGTTCGCGATCAACAACGCGACGGTCACGGCCGAGGCCGGCCCGCCGGCCATCAAGCGCCTCGACCTGTACCGCGGCTACGAGGTCCAGCAGCACTCGCTCCTGGTCCGCGGCCCCTCGCCGTACATGAACGCCCAGCTCCAGTACCAGATTCCGGTCGTGGTCCAGACCGAGGAGCCCGAGGTCGAGTTCGTGCGCGACGACAAGGCCGTCCTGAACGTGGTCTTCTCCGCCCTCGTCGACTTCTCCGGCGGCCCGAAGTTCGGCCGCCTGATCGCCCAGACGGCCTAGGCCCTCCGGGACATACCCAAGCGAAGGAGCACGGGCCATGGCCGCAGCACCTCAGACGATCGAAATCCCCATCCGCGTGACCATCGAGGGGGACCCGCGCCCGGAGGCGGAGCGCTTCATGCTCGCGGCCGCCCAGTCGTCGCGGCACGCCAAGCGCGTCCGCGCCGCCGTGAGGGACCTCGACCGCTCGCTCGCCGAGCTGCTCGAGGCGACCCACGCCCTGTTCGGAATCGAGTACGGGAAGGAGCACAGTGGGAGCTGAAGACACCAGGCGCTCGCCGCTCTTCGACATCTCGACGGAGGTCGCCGAGGCGATCCCGTTCGCGGTCGACGGCGAGCTGTACCACATCAGCGGGTGGGAGCACATGTCCCGCAGCGACGAGGCCAAGACGACGGCCATCTTCGCGAAGTACAACCGCCTCAGCCGGATGCTGGAGGAGGCGAAGAAGCGCGAGGAGGGCGAGCGCATCGCGGCCGCCATGTACGATCTTCGCATGGAGCTGCTTTCGTCACTCACGGACCTCCCGCGCGAGGTCGCAGAGAAGCTGCCCATGAGCGGGCAGGCCAAGCTCATGAACGCGATCGCGCGCGAAACCGGCCAGACGGTCGGCGAGGACGAGAGTGGCGGAGGCGGAGCAGAGGAGCTCTAGCCGCGTCGACGCGGAGCTGCGGCTGCTCTGGCCGCAGCTCTCGCGCTTCTACGGGATCGGGCCGGCGGAGCTGGCCGACACGCCGCGGGCGATCATCCGCCTGTACGTCGACGCGATCCCCGCCCTCGTCGCCGACGAGCAGCTGACGCGGCTCGAGGCGTCGGTCTACCCGCACATGAAGCAGAGCGACGCCAGGCGCGTCGCCCGCGACCGGCAGCGCCAGGCCAAGCGCATGTTCGACGAGGGACCGGCCGTGGAGCCGACGGACGGCATCCCGGCCACGCTGGCGGAGGTCGGCATCGGCCTCGAGTGGGAGCAGGCGCCGGCGGCACACGGCCCGGTCGTGGACCCGTGGGGGGTGGAGCTCGACTAGATGCCCAGCCTCGGCTCAGCGACCTTCCACCTCCGCACCGACGCCGCCGGCTTCCACGCGCCGCTCGCCGCCGCCGAGGCCCACGCCTCGAAGGCGACCAAGTCCATCGGCGCCTCGATGATGTCGACCGGCCGGAAGATCAGCTCGGTCGGCTCAGTCATGAGCCGGCGCCTGACCCTGCCCATCCTCGGCGTCGCCGGCGCGTCGACGAAGATGGCCTTCGACTTCGACAAGTCCATGACGAACATCGACGCCCTCGTCGGCGCGTCGGACGCCCAGATGGGCCGCTACCGCCAGGGCGTGCTCGACCTCGCGAAGGCCGGCAAGGGCGGCCCGCAGGAGCTCGCCAAGGCCCTGTACTTCGTCACGTCGTCAGGCTTCGAGGGGGAGGCCGCGATGCGCGTGCTGACCGCCTCGGCCACGGCCGCCGAGGCCGGCCTCGGCAACGTCGAGGGCATCGCGAACCTGGTGACCTCGGCCGTCAACGTGTACGGCGAGAAGACGCTCAGCGCGTCGCAGGCCACGGACATCCTGACCGCCGCCGTCCGCGAGGGCAAGGCCGAGCCGGAGGAGCTCGCCAACTCCATGGGCCGGATCATCCCGGTGGCCGAGGCCATGGGCGTCGGCTTCGGCGAGGCGGCCGGCGCGACCGCCGCCCTGACCCTGGGCGGCCTCGACGCCAACGAGGCGACGACCGCACTGCGCGCCGGCCTGATGGCGGCGTTCAAGCCGACCGTCCAGGCGACCAAGGCCCTCAAGGAGGTCGGCCTCTCGACCGAGGAGTTCCGGCAGTCGATCGCCAACAAGGGCCTGCTGCCCACCCTCGTCGACCTGAACAAGCGGTTCGACGGGAACTCCGAGGCCATGGGCGCCGTCTTCGGCAACGTCCGCGGCCTGGTCGGCGCCCTGAACCTGGCCGGCACCAGGTCGGCCGCCAACGCGACCCTGATCGACCGCGTGACCAACTCGGTCGGCGACACGGCCCGCGCCTTCGAGGAGGCCGGCCGCTCGCCGTCGAAGCAGTTCAACGACTCGATGAACGCCCTCAAGGCGTCGGCCATCCAGCTCGGCTCGGTCCTCCTGCCCTTCGTCGCCCAGCTGGCGAACGCCATCTCCCGCGCGGCGCTCGCCTTCACCAACCTGCCGGAGGGCATGCAGAAGGCGATCCTGATCGGCGCCCTCGTAATCGCCGCGCTCGGCCCCATCGTCACGGTCGTCGGCACCATCATCACCGTCGCCGGCGCCCTGGCCTCGGTCTTCGGCGTGCTCGGCGTGACGATCGGCGCGGTCGCCATCCCGGGCGCGGTGGTCGTGGCCGTGCTGGCCGCGGTCGGCATCGCGCTGTACCTGCTCTGGACCCGGTCCGAGACGTTCCGCGCGGTCGTGACCGCCGCGTTCGACTACGTCAAGGCCGCGGCGAGGGACCTGTGGGCGGCGGCCCAGCCGATGTTCGCCGCCTTCGGCGCGCTCGTCGGGACGGTCGCCGGCCTGATCCGGACCCACTCGGCGTCGATCGGCGCGGCCTTCAGGACGGTGGCCCAGGTCCTCGGGACGATCCTCCGCCCGGCGGTGGACATGATCGTCAACGTCATCAAGATCGGCATGGCCCTCATCACGGGCATCGTCAAGACGGCGACGGCCCTGCTGAGGGGCGACTGGACCGGGGCCTGGAACGCGATCAAGGCGACCGTGTCCCAGGTCTGGCCGCTCATCAAGGCGGCCGTGGCGGCGGGCATCGCGGCCATCAAGGCGATCATCGTCGCGGCCGCCGGAGCCTACAAGGCCGTCCTGTCGGCGGCGTGGTCGGCGATCAAGGCCGCCGCGTCCGCCGCGTGGAACGCCCTGCCCGGCGTCATCTCCGCTGCCTGGGGCGCGATCAAGGCCGCGACCACGGCCGCCGTGTCCGCGGTCATCGGGTTCGTCCGCTCCGGCTTCGCCAAGCTGCCGGGCCTGGTCACCACGGCCCTCTCGAAGATTCCCGGCCTGCTCTCGTCGGCGGCCTCGGCCGCTGGCGCGGCGGCCGTCCAGATCGGCACGCGGATCGTGAGCGGCATCATGTCCGGCCTGGGCGGCATCGCCGGCAAGATGAAGGGCTACCTCGAGGGCCAGCTGAAGGGCGCCCTCTCCAGCCTGAACCCGTTCTCCCCGGTCGAGGAGGGAGGCAAGAAGTACATCGGCGACCCGATCGCGCTCGGCGCGATGAAGGGCCTGATCCTCGGGTTCCGCGACCTCCCGGACAAGGTGAGCGACCGGGTCAAGGCGATCGTCGAGGCCGGCAAGAAGGCGGTCGACTCGAGCCGCGGCCGCATCACGTCGGCCTTCCAGCGGATGGGCGAGCTCGTCATGAGGGCCTTCGACAAGGCGACCGAGTCCGGCCTGGAGAAGATCAAGGACAAGTTCGACGAGCGGCTGAGCAGGCTGACGGCCGAGTTCCAGACGCCGACCGAGAAGCTGATCGAGAAGATGGAGGACGAGCGCCAGCAGACGCAGCTCGAGGACTCGGTCAAGGAGGCGAGCGACGCGCTGGCCAAGGCGCAGGAGGACGCGGTCCGCGGCTCGACCGGCTCGAGCACCGTCGGCGAGGAGGGCGAGACGCCGGAGGAGCGGGCCAAGCAGCAGCAGCAGGCCAACGAGGCGGTCCTCAACGCGCAGCGCCAGCTCCAGGAGGCGCAGTACGCCCTCAACATGCGCGGCCTCCAGGCGAAGGCCGCGGCCGAGCGGCTGGCCGAGGAGCAGCGCCGGGCCGGCGAGGTCATGATGATCGAGCACAAGATCGCGGTTGCGACGCGCGAGTACGAGGCGCAGCGCGAGATTCAGCGCCACCACCTGTCCGAGCAGATGGCGGCCCTCGAGTCGGGCCTGGCCAACCAGGGGATGACGGTCGGCGCGGCGAACAAGAAGGTCAAGGAGCTCATGCGCGAGCACGGCCTCGCGATGAAGCCCATGGGCGAGCTGATGGGCGAGTCCTTCGCGAAGGGCCTGCGCGACTCGCAGAAGGAGGTCGCCAAGTCGGCGGCCGCCCTGGCGAAGGTCGTCCAGCGCTACCTCAAGCTCCACTCGCCCGCCGATGAGGGGCCGCTGTCGGACCTGGACAAGTGGTGGAAGCCGTTCGCCCCGACGATCGTCGCGTCCGTCGACACCCGCCGGGTCGAGGGCGTGGCGTCGGCGATCGCCCGCAGCGCGCTCGGGCCGGTCCCGACCGGCAGGTCCGCGGCGGCCCTCGCGGCCTACTCGCAGGGCGCGGCCGGCCAGGGGCCGGGCACCATCGAGAAGCTCGTGAGCGTCGAGGGCGACCTCGTGGTCCGCCGCGAGGAGGACGCCGACTCGGTCGCGTCGATGCTGTCGCGCAAGATCGTAACGGCGAGGGTGGCAGGGTAGAGGCGTGCTGACGAAGCTCCTGATCGGCAACTTCCAGGCGCACCCGATCGCGCCAGAGGCCGCGGCGTGGTGCAACGTCGAGCGCATCCAGGGCCTCGGCGGCATGCCGCCGCCCCGCCAGGAGACCTTCGACCGGCCGCGCCGGCACGGGCTCGTCAACCGGACCCAGTTCTTCCCGGGCCGCGTCATCGACGTGGCCGGCCGGCTGCTGTCCAACCAGAACGCCGGCGGCTCGGACCTCGACATCGTCCAGGCGCTCGAGCAGCTGAAGGGCCAGATCGCCCTGACCGGGGACGAGGACGTGAAGCTCACGTTCCGCCTGGCCGGCCGCGAGGAGGACGAGTTCGTGATGGCCCGGCTCCACGGCGGATTCGACGCCGAGTTCGAGCCGCGCCGGCACGCCGTCCTGATGTGGGGCGTGCAGCTCCTGGCCGCCGACCCACGGATGTACTCGGACGTGCTCAAGTCCGCGGTCTACGACCCGACGCTCGCCGGCTCCGGCTTCGGCGCGGACGTCACGACCGGAGGAGGCGCGGACCTCGTGGGCGGCATCTCGTTCGGCACGCCCGTCTCCGGCACCCTGAACGTCCAGAACCAGGGCAACTTCCCGACGCCAGTCGAGCTGACGGTCACCGGTCCGTCGACCAACCCGCGGATCGTGAACGTGACCCGCGGCCTGTCCATCTGGACGACCGGCCTGGCGATGGTGAACGGCGACGTCCTGGTCGTGGACACCGGCCTCAGGACCATCACCCTCAACGGCCTCTCGCGCCCGGACCTGCTCGACGTCGCGCAGACCGTCTGGTGGGAGGCCGGAGCCGGCGACAACCAGACCCAGCTCGTCGGGACCGGCCACGTGACCGGCCAGACCAGCCTGACCGCCCGCTGGCGGGACGCCCGGGTCTAGCCGGACAGAATACGCAGGCATGGCCGAGGTCTCCCCACCGCTCTTCACCGACACGAACAACGTCTACTCGGGCGACGAGTTCGGCCTCCCGTACAGGGACATCATGGGCGAGGGCATCGTCGAGGTCGGCGACCTGGCCGTGTCGCAGCGGGCCGCGGGCGCCAACCTCTCGGTCGACATCGCGGCAGGGGCCTGCTGGGTCAAGGGCGACGCGGACCTCAACGCCCAGCCGACCTACCGCTGCCGGAACAACTCGGTCGTCAACCTGGCCATCACGCCTGACGCGTCCAACCCCCGCATCGTGCGGATCGTGGCTGAGGTGCTGGACACCACGTTCGACGGCTCCGGCTCCAGGCTCTGGCGGCTGCGCGCGATCCACGGCACGCCGGCCGGCTCGCCGGTGGCGCCGGCCCTCCCGAGCACCGCCATCTCCCTCGCGACGATCGCCGTCACGGCCGGCGACGCCGACATCACCTCGGGCCAGATCACGGACCTCAGGACGCGCGCGATCGTGGGCGCCGGGCTCGCGGCCACCCCGACCTCGGTCCCGACCGGCGCCATCCTCGCCTACGGCGGGGCGGCCGCCCCGGCCGGCTTCCTCCTGTGCGACGGCTCGACCCAGTCCCGGACCACCTTCGCCGCCCTGTACGCGGTCATCGGGTTCCAGTACAGCCCGTCGCCGGGCACCGACCCGGGCTCCAACCTGTTCCACGTCCCGGACACCCGGGGCCGCGCCCTGGCCGGCGTCGGTACCCACGCCGACCTGTCGGTGCGCGGCGCGAACGAGGGCATCACCACCGTCGGCAACCGGCGGATGAAGCACAAGCACACGGTCGTCAACCCGACCGTCAACTCGCACAACCACGGCGGGGGCAACCACTCCCACACGATGACGTGGGGCAACCCGACCAGCCCGGGCCCGGACATCAACAGCAACACGAACAACGTCCAGGGGACCCTCAGCACCTCCGCGTCGGGCGCCATCATCGCCTCCGAGGCGCCGGGCACGTCGGGCGGCACCGTCGGACCGCAGACCGGCGCGGAGCCGACCGACTCGCCGGCGTTCCTGGCCGTGACCCACATCATCAAGACGTAGGGGGGAGGACATGCCGACCTGGCAGCTGGCGGTGACGGACCTCGCCTCGGCGAACAAGCTCTTCCTCGAGGGCTCTGGGCTCGAGGTCACGCGCGACCTGAACGGCGGGACGTCTCTCAAGTTCGGGGCCGAGGCCCGCGACGCGGCGCTCGCCGAGCTGACCGTCGGGAAGCGCGGGATCAAGGCGTACAGGGACGGGGAGCTCAGGTTCCACGGGCGGGTGTGGGAGCCGGTCCGCTACGCGCCGGACGTCGTCCAGTTCGAGTGCCGCGACCCGTGGGCGGTCGTCAAGAACCGCCGCATCAGGGAGGAGGTCTCGTACGCCCTGGTCGACGCCGGGGACATCGCCTGGGACCTGGTGTCCCTCCAGAACGGCTACAAGACGACGAGGCTGCGCGAGGGCGCCAACGCCGACTCCCAGGACCGCGACCGGACCTACGAGGCCGGCAAGCTGGTCGGCGAGGCGATCGAGCAGCTGGCCGGCGTCATTAACGGCTTCTGGTTCCGGGTCGACCCGGTGGACGGCGTGGCCGGCACGCAGGCCGAGCTGGTCATCCTCCACCCGGCGTCGGGCGCCGACCGCGACGTCCTGTTCGAGTTCGGCGAGGCCACGTCCGCCGGCCTCGACGGCTTCGACCTCCAGGTCCTGCTGCCGCGGAACCGGATCGTCGCCCGCGGCGGGGAGGGCACGGAGCCGGCGGTCGCCGAGGACGCGGCCTCGATCGCCGAGTACGACCTCTACGAGGACGAGGTGTCGTTCACCGACGTGACCGTGCAGGCCACCCTCCAGGCGCACGCCGACGCGGAGCTCCGGCCGGCGCCGATCAAGACGTTCACCTTCGACCCGGGCCCGACGGCCCCGATGCTCTGGGACGACTTCGACGTCGGCGACGTCGTCGGCTTCAGGATCGAGAACGGCCCGCTCGTCGAGACCGGCACCGGACGCGTGACCTCGGCGACGGTCAACGTCGGCGACGCCGGCGCCGAGACGCTGTCCAGGATCGTGATGGAGCAGGTCTCGTGACCAAGGTCCTGCGCGACCCGGACGGCAGCTTCGAGCGGCTCCTCGCCGAGTACGAGCGGCGCATCGAGGCGCTCGAACGCAGGAGCGTCGGCGGGGGCATGACCGTCATCGAGGAGAAGGTCCTGGCAGCGGACGGGCCGATCGACTTCACGGGCATCCCGTCTAACTTCCGTGCGCTCAAGCTCATCGCCTCCACCAAGCTCGACGCTGCGGGGGACGCCTCCAACCTCTGGGGCTGGCTGAACAACGACCAGGCCGCCAACTACTGGTACTCGCTCCTCCAGGGGTCCGGAGGCGTCGCGAGCGCCGGGTCGGGCGGCGGCGTGACCAACGGGATGCTTCTCGGCTACCAGGTCAACCAGACGGGCGCGAGCGACCTGGGCGCGACCGAGGCGACGATCTTCCAGTACTCCGCGCCCAAGAACACGGTCTCCCTCGGCGGGGGAAGCGCCATCGCAGGCGCGGCAAACATCATCAGGCAGTCGACCGGCCTCTGGAACAACACGGCCGTGGTGAACCGGCTCCAGCTCAAGGGGGACGCGGCGACCACGTTCAAGGCCGGGTCCTGGGCCATCCTGCTCGGGATCGGCCGGCTCTAGCAGGAACGCGCGGACGCCGGCCCGCAGCGCGGCACGGGCCGTTCTGGGGCCTCCAGGGTACGATGTAGGACGTGCCAGAGGACCAGAAGCGCGGCAGGGTGATGAAGGTCGTCCTGGCCGACGAGAACATGCAGCCCGTCGCCGAGGCGACGACCCAGCTCCCGGACGACCCGTTCGGCGGCCGCATCGGACGCGGCCTCGTCGACCCGCCGTTCGACCTGACCCAGCTCCTGACCCTCGCCGAGCGCCACCCGATCCACTCGGCCGCGCTCGAGCAGAAGACCGCAGACGTCATCGGGACCGGCTGGGAGTGGGACGCCGGCGAGTCCGAGTCCCCGGACGAGCAGGTCAAGGAGTCGCTCGAGGGCTGGTTCCAGGACCTGTCGGGCGAGGAGCTGACGATGCACGAGCTCCTGCTCGCCATGCAGCTCGACGTCGAGACGTACGCGCAGGGCGCGTGGGAGGTGGCGCGTGACCCGCAGGGCGCCGTCCGCCGGGTCTACCACGTGCCGGGTCACACGATCCGCTTCCACAAGGACGGAGTCCGGATGGCGCAGGCCAGGGACAACAAGGTCGTCTGGTTCAAGCGGTGGGGCACGGACCCCGACGTCCACGTCGACAAGGGCCGCGGGACCGCCGGGCCCGACATCCCCGAGGACCGCAGGGCGAACGAGCTCCTGGTCGTCCGCCGGCCGTCGCGGCGCTCCTCGTGGTACGGCGTCCCCGGCTACGTGTCGAGCATCGGCTGGATCACCCTCGCCCTGGCCGTACGCGACGACAACCTCCTCTTCTTCTCCAACCGCCGCGAGCCCCGCTGGGCGATCATCCTCCACAACCTGGAGGAGTCGGACGACCTCGACGAGCAGCTCCGGCAGGCGTTCACCGTCGACCTCCGCCACCCGCACCGGAACATCATCATCCCGATCGAGGGGCCGGGCAAGGTGGACTTCCACCAGATGTCGTCGCTCGAGAAGGGCGAGGGATCGTTCGAGAAGCTCGAGTCCCGCTGCGACGCGCGCATCCTCGTCTCCCACCGCATCCCGCCCGAGCGCCTCGGCCTGAACCGGATCGGCCCGCTCGGCGGCAACATCGCGCTCGCCTCCTCGAAGATCTACCGCGAGGCCGTCATCTCCACCAGCCAGGCGCTCCTCAGCGCCCGGCTCCGGGCGTTCATCGAGAAGGAGGCACCGCCCGCGACGGGCGTCGCCGAGGACCAGCCCTGGAAGTGGACGCCGGTCGAGCTGGACCTGACGGAGGAGGAGGCCGACATCAAGTCCGCGACGGAGCTCTTCGACGGCGACGTCATCGTCCTGAACGAGGCGCGTCGCCGGCTGAAGCTCGACGACCTGCCGGACGGCGACCCGCGCGGCGAGATGCTGCGGACGGAGCTGAGGGCTTACTACACCGGCCAGGCGGCAGAGGAGGACCCGCAGGCGGACCTGAGGGAGCGCCTCGCCGAGGTCGACCAGCAGATCAGGGACGCGCTCGGCGCGGCCCTGGCCGAGGACCATGAGCACGAAGACGAAGACTCTTCGGTCCCTGTCTGAGCTCCGCATGGAGGCGGACCTGATCCGCCTCGCCCTGCGGAAGGACGCCGAGGACTGGAAGCGGAGCTGGCGGGCGCAGCGCCGGTGGGAGCGCCGGTTCGAGGCGCCGATGGAGCTCGCCCTCGAGGAGCTCCGCTCGGAGATTCTGACCCAGGTCGGGGACGAGGAGGACCTCGCCCGGATGGGCATCCGCGCCCGGCAGCAGAAGAACTTCCTCGGCCTGCGCAAGGCCGAGCCCCGCCCGTTCGACGCGGAGGAGTTCGCCGGGCGGATCGCGGGGCAGCTCGACCTGGACGCCCTCGCGGCCGGCGCGATGAACTACTACATGGGCGTCGCGCTCCAGGCCGGCGAGGAGGCCGGCCAGTTCACTCTCGACGCCCTCGGCCTCGGGCGCACGTTCGAGTGGGCGAACCCGCGGAACATGGCCAACGCCATCTACGCGACGCGCGGCTCGAAGGTCATCCAGTCGATGCACGGGACGCACGTCGACGAGCTCGCCCAGATCGTCGGGCGCGCGACCGACCCCCTCCGGCCGCTGTCGGTCGGGGAGGTGGCGAAGGAGATTCGCGAGAAGTGGGAGGGGCTGACCCGCCACCAGGCGTCGGTCATCGCCCGGACCGAGACCGCCGCCGTGTGGCAGACCACCTCGCTCAACGCGATGGCCGCCAACGGCGTCGGGAAGTTCGACAGCCTGATCGCCTCGGGCCCGTCGATCGGGGTGCACACGGAGCCGGTGTGCCCCATCTGCCTGGAGTGGGCGGCCAACGGGCCGTGGCCCCTGGCGAACATGGTCGAGCACCCCCCGCTCCACCCGTCCTGCCGGTGCGTCCTCGTGCCGACGGACGACTGGCTCCCGCCGGACGAGCCCTGGACGGGCGGCGACCTGGCGGACCTGATCGCGACCCCCGACTTCTAGGAGACGACGTGAAGAAGAACGGCCACAAGACCACCGGCGACCAGATCGAGGACGCCGCACGCATCCGCCAGCGCGCCTGGCTCCAGCGCCCGGCAGACGCCGTCGAGGCCGCCCGCCAGACGCGCCTGCTGGACGACCTGTTCGAGGAGCGCCGGCAGGAGAGGGCGCGGACCCGCTACGGCGCCCGCGATCAGATCGTTCGCCGCGCCCGCGTCGAGGTCGAGCTCGAGCGCCTCGTCGCGGCCGCGTCCTAGAGGCTCAGGAAGAGGTCGGTCGCCAGCTCCGGGCCGAGCTCGATCCGGAGGTTGCCCTCCGCGAACTCGATCGTCAGGACTGCGCCGCCGTTGTCCGTCTTCTCGGCCTCGATCCCGAGCACCTCGCCGAGGACGACGTTGCCGGCGGCCTGAGCCTCCCGCCTGGCCCTCCGCCTCTTCGGCGAGAAGAGCGCGCCGAAGTACAACGGGCCGGAGCCGCCGCGGGCCCCGACCCAGGGCGTGCCCCGGGCCGAGAGCCCCGCGCGGAACCGGCCGCCGAGCGACGTCGAGACGCCGCCGAAGAGCCTCATCAGACCTCGCCCAGGAAGAGCGCGCGGCCGGCGCCGATCCACGGGAGGATGACGATGAGGACGGCGAGGAGGACGGCGACCAGGGCGAGGGCGCCCTGGTCCTCCTGCTTCGGGTTCTCCGGGATGCTCCTCAGGAAGTGCAGGAACAGGAGCGTGCCGGCGACCGCCCAGCCCGCCCAGGCCGCGAACTCGGTCGTCCAGTGCAGGACGATGGTGGTCACGACCCCTCCCTCACGCCGCCGCGCTTGCGGCACTGCTTGGAGTGGTGGCTCGTGGTCTTGACGCGGTAGGCGCCCTTGCGCGCCTTCGTCTCGCGGCGGCGCTCGAACGTGGGCTCCTCGGTGGTGTAGCGCTTCATCTCTTCCTCCTTGGGGAAGTGCTTCGTGGTGGTCTGGACTACGAGACGGTGACGATGTCGCCGCCGCACTTCGTCTTGCTGCGGTAGGACTGGAGGCTCGCCTTCGACTTGGAGGTCTTGACGACCTCGCCGTCGACGACGAGGGCGAAGCCGTGCGTCTCGGCCGGCGTCGGGTGCGCCTCGACTGCGATCGTCGGGGCGAGGCTGCGGACGACAGCGTTCGCCTCGAACTTGAAGGTGCGGCCGGTCCGAGTCTCGGTGGCCAGGATCGGGCGCCGCGTGGAGCGGGGCGCGATGCCGGCGACCTTGAACTCGCGGCCCTGCGAAGTGAACGTCCGGCCGAAGTCCGTGGCCTGGAGGCCGTACATGGTGGCGTACCGCTCGAACTCCTGCTTGTCGGAGCCGTCAGTCTTGAACTCGACGCGGGGCTTGAAGAAGCCGGCGTCGTAGGTGCCGCCGCGGACCGAGACCGTGAGGCCGTGGCGCTCGGCGACTGCCCTCAGCGCCTCCTCGACCTCGCGGCCCAGGGTCGCTGCGTCCTGCCGTGTGATGCTCTCCATGGTGCTCTCCTTTTGACGAGGCGCCCGATGCGCCTCACGAGGGGAACAATAGGCCGAGACGGCGGAGATGTACACCCCTGCTTGCAGAATGCTTGCAAAGCCGTACGGGGCCCCGTACGGCCGGAGCCGGGGGACGCGACGCAACTACCGCGCCCCCCGGTCCGCGGCCCACAGAACGCGTTCTGGGGCCTCCTACGCGCGTCCGGGCCTTACGCCCAGACGGGGTAGCCGTCGACGGTCTCGCCGGTCGGCTTCCCGCCGAGCTTGTCGCACGTCGCGCCCACGCCCGCGTAGTACCTGGCGACCGTGAACGTGGCGTCCTCGTAGACGCCCGACTCGAAGGTCGCGAGGTCGAGGTCGACCGCGATCCCGAGCGTGCCGTCCGCCACGCGGATGACCGGCTTCGAGGCGCAGGCCAGGATGCGGTTCACCTGGCTGAACGTGTCGGCCGTCACCGGCGTGTCGCCGGGCGGGTTGGTCGTGCCCCCGCCGGGCTGGCACCTTCCGGCCTTGTCGCCGTGCTTCAGGTGCGCCTTGAGCGCCGGCGCGCCGACGGACAGGGTCTTGCCCTTGTGGCAGACGAGGACCTTGCCGTCCCCGCCCTTGCCCTTGCCGTCGCCGGCGATCGCCGGACCGGCGGCCAGCAGCGCGAGCGCGGCCAGCAGCGTGATGAGCTTCTTCACGTGGTACCTCCTGTAGATCGGGTCGCCGCGGTATCCCCACCCCAGCCGGCCGGTGGTCTTGCGGAAGCCCCTCAGGTTGGGGCTTCGCTCTTGGTGTAGATCAGGAAGTGAGCACGGACCAGAACGCCCAGGCCGGGAGGGCGGCGAAGTAGAAGAGGATGACGGCGACCAGCGTCGCCGTCGCCCACTTCTCGCCGGCCGTCATCGGCCTGGGCGGATTGCACGTCGGACAGTACCGCGGATCGGCCTCGTCCGAGCAGCCCTCGCACAGCATCAGGCCGGAAAGGGCGTCCCCGTAGCAGGAGCAGGTGCCCTCGTACTCGTGGCCGTTCGGGCAGGTCCGGGTGACGTCGATCATGCGGCCCTCGACCTCTCGAGCGCCAGGTCCCCGAGCTTAGTCAGGACCCTCGCCTTCCTCTGCTCGATCGAGCCGCGGAGGTAGGTGAACGAGATGCCCCGCCGGTTCAGGTCCTCGAACTGCTGGAGCTGGAAGTTGTGGGCGAGGTCACCCTCGAGCTCCCTCGTCCCGTCCTGCACCCAGCCGAAGTCGTCGGCGCAGAGGAACCAGGTGTACTTGTCGAGGTTGGCCTCGGCCAGGGCGTGGAGCCTGGGGTCGGCGGTGCCGTGCGTGCGGAGGCACCACTGGAGCGTAGTCCACGCGTTCGTGTCGGCGAAGACGTAGGAGTCGGCGTGGGCGGCCGCGTTCTCGACCCGCCGCTCCTGGCGCTCGGCCATCTTGAGGTGGTCGGTCAGCGACCCCTTCAGGTCCTGCGCCTCCCACAGCTCGCGGCCGTACTCGTGCACCCACGTCGTCCCGCACAGGTCGCCGAGGAGCTTGGCCAGGGTCGTCTTCCCGGTCGACTCGGTCCCGACGAAGACGACCCGCTCGATCAGGCTCTTGTAGACGGACGGGTCGACGAGGCCGCGGTACTCGAACGGGCACTCCCGGAACTGCGTCCCCGAGACGGGGACGAGGAGCCGGTGCTGGTCGACGAGCACGTGCTTCGCGCCGACCAGGTGGGCGAACGCCTCGTACGCCGGCTCGCTCGAGAAGAAGCGGTCGAACCGGCCGAGCTGCCTGACCACCTCCTCCGCGTACGCCGGCGCCGCGGCGGCGGTCGCCGCGAACGGGTCGCCGTCGTACGGGTCGGGCAGGACGACCACGGCCTCGAGCTCGGGGTAGAGGTCCGTCACCCAGCGCGCCCGCTTGGCCGCCGGCATCCGCTCCATCCCCTCGCGGCGGCAGTCGTAGACCACCACCACGAGGTCGTCGACCGACGCGAGCGCCGTCTCGATCAGGAGCTGGTGCCCGCGGTGCAGCGGCGCGAACGCGCCGGTGACGAGGCCCCTCCTCACGACTCGTACCTGAAGGCGCCGACCGTGCCGCGGTCGTCCTCGAGCAGGGGCTCGGGGGTCGGGCCGGTCAGCGGCCAGTCGCCGCGCTCGAGCGCCTTGTACTCGTCGTAGCGCATGGGCCGGTTCTGCTCCTGCGTCCACCTGATCCAGCCCACGACGTTGAGTGCCTGGTACAGGAAGATCGTCCAGAAGGCGCCCCACAGCTCGAAGTGGAAGAAGAGCGGGGCGGAGCAGACGTTGCCGAGCGACCACGCGATCCAGTTGGCCCGGTAGCGGAAGGCGTCCATCCACATCGCGGCGATCGCGAAGACGACGCCGCCGAGCTCGAGCCACCACCAGGTCGTGCCCCGGTACCCGGGCTGGTCCCAGTAGATGGCGAACGCGACGAGCAGGACGCCGACGGCGATCGCGGACCCGACGACGTCGGTGTGCCGGCGGAAGTTGACGCCGATCCCCTGCCGGACGAAGGCCCACTGGACCGCCCCGTAGCCGGCGAAGAGGAGGAAGCTGATCTGGAGGTAGGCCAGCATCGGGACGCCGGTGTGGAAGAACAGGGTCGTCCACAGAGACGCGTTGACGATCATCCACGCCCAGTAGCCCTGGCTCTTGAAGACCAGGAAGCCGGTCGCGATGACGGCCGCCAGGCCGCCGCCCCAGTCCTGGACGAAGTCGATTCCGCCGGCGAACGCGTAGCCCGCGGCGTTGACCGCGAGGAACCCGGCCACCGCCAGGGCGTGGGCGAGCGGGGTGGTCGCGGCCCGCGCGACGCGGTCGAACGTGGTCTCCTTCATGGGCCCTCCTTCTGTCGGGTTCACTGGGCCGCCTCGGCGCGGTCGAGCGCGCGCCAGAGCGGGTCTTGGGGCAGGCCGTGCTCCTCGTAGCCGCCGAGGATCATGTCGAGGTAGTGCTCGACCGGGAGCGCGAGCGGGCCGGACAGGTGCCGGCGGTTCGGGGCGTAGAGCTCGACCTCCATCTCCCCGCCGCCGTCCAGCACGACCTCCACGGGGACGCGGCGGTAGAGGCCGCGCTCCGTGTTGCGGGGGTTGTGGAGGTCGACGCCCTCGGCCCTGTCCAGCCGGAAGAGCTCCGAATCCGGGACGCGGATGACCAGCCCCGGCACCTCGTCCTCCGGCTCGCCCTCCTCGACGCAGGCGAAGAAGCGGAACTGGAGGCGCCAGCCCGGCAGCGTGGCCGGGCCGACCACCTCCGTCCCGCGCCGCCTCGCGAAGGCCGGGTCGAGGAGCATCCCGTAGGCGAAGACTGGGGTCACGGCTTCTTCTTCGCGAGCATCGCGCGGATGGCCTCGACGTGGCTCCTGTCGCGGATGATCCGCAGCAGGCCCGCCATCTCGAGGGCCTGCACGAACTGCCGCGGCGGGAGGTAGGGGTCGACGTTCGACTCCGACCAGACCCACGCCCTCTTGGCCATCGCGTGGCGGAACTCCTCGGGCGAGAGGTCACGATTCCAGGGGAGGAGCCGCACCTGCTCGAGGAGGCCCGCCCACGTGGTGTCCGTGTGGACGACGCCGTCGGGGAAGAGGGCCGCGGGCATCAGGCCGCCACCCTCTCCACCGGAGCGCCGAACTGGATCGCGCGGCCGATCAGGTAGGCGCTCGCGTCCTCCTCCATCTGGACGGCCTGGCACAGGCCGCGGATTCCGGACTGCTGGCCGAGGGCCTCGCCCTGGAGGCAGGCGTCGAGCATGGACTGGCCGAGCCTGATCCAGGCCTCGACCTTGCGGAACTCGAGGGTGCCCTGGTGCTGCCTGACCTCGACCGTGCCGTAGCGCGAGTACGAGGAGACGTTGACCACGCGGTAGCGGTCGCGGCAGGGGACGCTGCGGTCGCCGGCCGAGACGCGGTTCATCGCGCTGAGGTCGCTCGAGTCGAGCCGCCGGCAGTAGCCGCCGTTGTCCCGCCGCGACGGGGCGACGAGCCAGTCGATCAGCTCCTGGTTGTTGCTCCACGACCGTGCGAACCGGACGACGCCGACGGCGCCGAGGTCACGCACCTCGTGGTGGACGTGCAGGCCGCAGGTGCGGTCGACCCTGGCGCCCGCGGCGCGGAGCGCCCGCAGGACGACCTTGACCTGCTCGAGGCCGTCGTCGCCGGAGAGCGGCGGGGAGACGAGCTCCAGGCCGGAGCCGGTGACCGAGCCGTCGCTCTTCAGGTTCCAGGCCGAGCCGTTGTGGCCGTAGCCGGAGGAGAGCTGGATGCCGGCCTCCGAGACGGCCAGGCGGGCCCGGTCGCGGGAGATGCCGAAGAACTCGATTTCCACGCCGAACCGGCGGCCGACTCCGAGGGGCTGGCCCGCGGCGCGGGTCGCCCGTGCGGCGCGGGCCGGAGTGGCGGCCCTGCGGGCCGTCGCCGTCGGGACGGGCTGCGACGAGAGCCACTCGATCAGGTCGTGCGCGGCGTCGCGGGAGTACCGGTCGACGGAGAAGGACGGCCAGCCGCGGCGGTCGCCGAGGCGGCGGAGCCGGCGATAGGCCGGGCCGGTCTGGTCGAGGGGCGCGCCCTCGAACGAGGTTCCGGGCTGGAACTCGAGCCGGAAGGAGCCGGCCGAGGGGACTGCCCGGACGACGTGCTCGCCGACCGTGATCTTCGCGTAGGACTGGGTGGGCGTCCACTCGAACGGGAACCGGCCCGCGACGATGCGGATGTTCTCGCCCTGGGCGTCGGCCGCGTCGATGCGGGCGGCCCTCGAGATTGCTGGTGCGGTGCTCGGCATTCTGGTCTCCTCCTTAGGAGCTCAACGACTTGACTCTCTGAATCTACGCCGTGCCGGGCGGTTCGTACACCCCTGCTTGCGGAATGCTTGCAAGTCCTCAGTCCGCCCGAATGGTGCGGAGGAGGCCGTCGGCGCCGACCTCGAACCCCACCGCCCTCTGCCCGTCGAAGGTCGTCCACACCTGGTCGGGCGGCGCGTCCACGGACGCCACGACCGGGACGCCCGCGATGCCTGCGCCGGCGAGGTAGGTCCGCCCGACGCCGGGCTCGCCGTACGTGATGAGGCGGAGGTTGTCGGTCGGGCCGCGATCGACCAGAGCCTCGAGCGCGTCCCTCGGCTCGCCCGGCCTGCGGCCCTCCTCCACGATGTGGTCAAACCAGTCCTTGGCCTCCCTCGCGACCCGGATCAGACGCCGGCACTCCGCCCCGCGGCGGAGCGCGGCGGCTTCGCGGTTGGCGTCGTCCCTCTCCCGGGCCAGCTTGAGGAGCTCCGCCTTCAGCCCGCGCTCGTCCACGACGACGAGCAGCCGCAGGCCACGCTCGACCATCGGCTCGTAGGGGACGTTCTCGGTCAGCCACTGCGGGACGGCGCTCCCGATCGTGTGGACCTCCTCGCCCCTCGCCGGGTAGAGGAACCGGCCGCGGGCCACGGCCCAGTCCTGGGTCGTCGCGTGGCCGGCTCCCCCGACGAGGCGGTACAGCGCCATCAGCGGCCGTCCCGCTCCAGGATCGCGAGGCACTGGAGGAACTCCTCCTCGTCGTTGTCGCACCACGCCTCCATCATCCGGACGGACAGGCGGACGTCGTCCAGGCGGGCGAGGACGTCGCCGGCCGGCCGGTCTCCCTCCGAGTCCTCGTCCTCCGGGTCGAGGGAGGTGATACGCTCGCCGGCCCGGATCGCCGGCACGAGGGAGAGCGGCCGGCCCGCCATCCGCTCCTCTACCGCGCGGGTCGGGCGGGTCTCCCAGTAATCGAGGGCGGCCTCGAAGCAGTCGAGGACGTAGCCCTCGCACGACTTGGTCACGTCGCCGACCTCGCCCGACATCTCGAGCCGCTCGCCGAGGATGCGCTGCACTGAGAGGACGGCGTTGCGGAGCTGGGCCTCGCCCTTCCCGCTCCAGAGCTTGAGCCCGTCCGTCTTGCCGCACGAGATGGCGTAGGACGCGAACCACTGGCGGGGCTCGTTGGCGCGCGGGCAGTCCCTCATCATCTCGCGGATGCGGGGCTCGAGCTCCCTCGACCGGAGGTAGTCCTTGTCCCTCAGGCGGAGCGCGGCCGCAGGGCAGCGGAGCAGGCCCCGGCCGGCGTCGACCCAGAGGTACGTCTCGGCCCCCGCCACCGGCCCGTGCACGTCGACCTCCTCGCCGATCCCGGCGCCGCCGATCGCGATCTTCAGAACGCGGCGGTCGGCCGCGGCAGTCGGTGAAGCGCTCATCTCGACCTCCTTTGTCGTGACGGCCGGCACTCTACCGGCCCTCGCCCAGGTCGTGCGCGCGGAGGAACGTGCGGACGTCCTCCGCGAGGAGGAGCTCGAAGCCGGCGGCCTCGATCCCCTCGTGCTCGCCGGCGACGGCCATGCAGTCGGCCCTGGCCTGCGCCTCGAGGGCCGCGTCCGAGGACTCGTACGCGGCCGCCTCCCTGAAGATTCTCAGCAGGTCTGCCATCAGGCGGCGTCCCAGATGCAGTCGACCTCGCCCTTGTCCGTCCGCTCGTGCAGGAACCGCGGGAAGAGGAAGGAGCCGTCCGTCGTGATGGTCTGGTACTTCATCTCGATGACCCGCCCGACCCACTCGTTCCGGTTGCGGCTCATCTCGACGCGCTCCGCCATCGTCATCCCGCTGCACTTGCCGCGGCGGACGAGGACGCCGTCCCTGACCTGGCCGTACTCGATGGCGCCGATGAGGCCGGAGATGGAGCCGTTCCCCTCGGTGAACCCCATGACGACGACGTCCGCGGTGCGGGTCGCCTTGTGCTTGTTCCAGCCCGCTCCCTTCTTGCCGGAGGCGTACGGCTTGCTGAGGTCCTTCGTGATGGCTCCCTCGAAGCCGAGGGCCAGGAGCCGCTCGTAGTTCTCGTCGGTCGCCTCCATCTGGGGGGTGACCTGGATGACGGGGCCGGCGTCCTTGAGGGCGGCCTCGAGCACCTGGCGCCTCTGCTCCAGGGTCGCGGGCCTCGCGTCCGTGCCGCCGACGGAGAGGATGTCGAAGGCCACGAAGGTGAGGC
>WUUC01162856.1_pt1 | contig 28499 bp, 46 predicted proteins | sample 6278441 | NCBI WGS metagenome assembly WUUC01 (sample SAMN13675441, study PRJNA597444) | soil metagenome | isolation source: soil | place: USA: Washington | collected 2017-10 | reverse complement strand
CTCGACCGCGTCGCACGCGAGGCCAAGCCGTGACCCACATCGTGAACCTGTTGGACCGCTGGTTCGGTCACCCACACCGCTGCGGCGCTTGTGGCCGGCCGAGCTGGTGCAAGGAACGGGACCGGGGCCAGACGATCACCTGCCCTAGCTGCTGATGGCTAGGCAGACGGTCACGACCCACAAGCGCACGATGCGCGGCGGGACCACGGTGACGGTCCACCAGCACAAGCGCAGGGGCCTGGACCCGTGGCGCGGACTACGGCACATGCGGCGGGGATGGAAGCATCAACGGCAGGGCAACCCCGGCCGAGCCGTCGCCTTCTTCGCTGTGGGCTTGGGCGAAGTCCTTGCCTACGTGCTGGCCGGCGTCACCGGCGTGGTGCTCGCCACGTTTGGGCTGCTGGTGTGTGCCCTGGGGATGAGACTGATCAAGGCGACGAGAGGAGACAGGCAGTGATCTTCCAGACCGAGGGCCTGCTGTCGAAGTGGGGGTTCGGTGACGGCGACATGCTCGACGACCTGCTCGACTTCGGCGGCTTCTCGTGGACCGACCGGAGCCACTTCACGCAGACCGACGAGGACGGGGTGCTCCACTCGTTCGAGCACATCGTCCTGTTCGTCGCTGTGGCTGCCTACGTCGTGCCGAGGCTCGACCAGCGGGTGGACCTCGACCTGATCAGCACGATCCACAACCCTGTGCGTGCGGAGCGGGTCGACGGCCGCCAGATGGACTACCCGGAGGACAAGTCGGTCACCCTGACGCCGGGCTCCGTGGAGGTGCCTGACGAGACGATCCTCGCTCTGGCGCGTGCGCTGTACCGGCCGGCCGAGGTACGGAAGATCAGCGAAGAGGGAGACCAGACGTGAGCGAAGGCGTGTGCTCGCACGGTCGGCCGGATCACATCGAGCTGATCCAGCGGCTGCGAGCCGAACTCGGGATGTTCGCCGGAGCGATGCCCATCAGTCCGAAGGAGGCGTTCGAGCAGGCCCTCGCTCAGATCGAGGATCTGCGGTCGGCCGCCACGCGGCTGCTCGACAACGTGTCGCCGTTCATCAGCGCGCTGGAGGTCGAACACGACGCCGACGGGGAGGAGCTGTACGCCGATCTGGCGCAGGCGCTCAGGCTTCCCCGGGACTACGGCTCCGATTCGTGGCGGGCGCGTCAGGCCGACTCCCCGTGACCCCAGGGAGACGAGTAGATGACCTACCGCTCGATCGAGAAGCCGACATACGACCCGGGCCCGTGCCCTGACTGCGGTGGGACAGACGTGGACGTCGAGTGGCACCACACGCCGACGTTCGGCAACCCCGACCAGCACACGCCCGGCTGGCGCACGTGCCTCAACGAGAGCTGCGGGAGGATCTGGTGAACGACTACGGCGAACGCGAGGTCACACCCGAGGACCGACGCCGAGCGGTCCTGTACGAGCTGGCCAACAGCCGGTCGAACGTGCGGATCACCGAGGGGATGCGGCCGGGACTACAGCGCGGCAAGCGGCGGCCGTGGTGGCGCTCGTTCTGGCGGTCCGGCCGATGAGCGAGAAGACCGACGACGCAGCGGCGATGGCAAGGGCGGCAAGGGACCTCGCTGCCACATCAGATCTGTCGGTTCCGTATGCCCTTGGCGTGATCGCCGAGGCCGCTCGGCTCCTGGAGGCAGCAGACCTCGTCCGCGACCTCGCCGACGGTTCGCCCATCGTGTTCACCTCTGGCGGCGACTGGCACGCCTGCGGGCTGTGCGACGCGTCGCTACCAGTAGAGCCTGATGACCACGATCCCGCGTGTCCCTGGCGTAGGGCAGTGGACTGGGTCAGAGACCAGGAGGCGAAGACGTGAGCGAGCCGGCAGTTGCCCGCATGTCCGTCGTGATCGACTACGAGGACGGCTCCCATCGGGAGTACACGTGGATCGCCGAGGTCAAGCCGGTCGAGGTGACCATCAACCGTGGGATGGGCGAGCGGAAGGCCGAGACCGGGCCGTTCACCATCGAGGTCTCACGCTGGCCCGGTGGTGGTTCCTTCTGGCGCAGCGCGGCTGAGTGGGTCAGGGACTCCGCTACCCAGGAGACAGACGGATGAGCGAGAACGAGCACGCAGGCGCCGGACGGCGGTTCATCGAGGCGATGACGCCGCACGCCGGCTCCCCGATCGTGGCAGCGGCCGTCATGCAGGTGATGGCCGCAGACGACCCCGACGCGAAGGCCGTCGAAGTTACTCAGCAGCTGAGCGACGCGATGAAGCCGGTCGCCGCCGCATTCCAGCGCGTGGCTGGTGCCCTCCGTGCATCGTTCGGCGGCGACTGGATTGAGCGCGTCAACGAGATCGTGGCATCCGCGTCCGAAGACGCGCAGCCGTTCGACGACAACCCCGAGGACTGCTGGCGATGCGACGCCGTCGCTTCCACGACCGACGTGGGGCTCTGCGATTCATGCTGGGACGACCTCGCTCGCCGCGCTGCGGACTCCACAGAGGAAGGACAACAGCAGTGAGCGAGCCGGACTACGACGCCATCGTCGAGGGCCAGTGCCCGCACGGCCACGGCCCGCTCGACCTCCAGGAGGAGCAAGGGACGCGCTTCGGCTGGTGTGACACGTGCAAGACCGGATGGTCGGTCAAGCGCACCGCGCACGAGGACACGTTGAACCTCCACTTCCGCATCGAGGGCGCCACGCTCGACGGCGGTCTCCGCATGGGCCCCGGCATCGCGACGGTCACACCCAGGACCGCCAAGAGCCCCGAGCAGATCCTCGCCGAGTTCGAGGAAGGACGACAGCAGTGAGCGGTGGTATCACGAAGCGCGGAGCACGGATGCTGATGGGCGAACCGGCGATCGTCACCTTGCACGATTCGACTGGCGCCCAGATCGGCCAACCACAGGTGGTCGAACTCGGGCTGCCGCCGTGGCCCCGCCGGACGATCAACTGGCTCCTGCGGCGACCCACCCAGTACGAGAACCGCGAGCCGATCGAGTGGGACTGGTCTAAGGGCGACATCCCTGCCGGGGTGACCGTGTCGTCGATCCGGGTGACGACGCCGTACTGGGTGCAGGAGTACGACGCGACCGGACCGCCTCAGTGACCGATAGGCCCTCGGCGAACGGCCTCCAGAAACGTTCGGCTCTGGCGTCTCTCAGCAAGGCCCGTGACGCGGATCGCCGACCAGGGCGCCCGTCACGCACAAACGTCTATCAGTGATCCGACACCGCATCGACGAGAAGTGAGGAACGATGGCCCTGATCGGCTACGCCAGAGTATCCACCAAGGGCCAGGACGAAGCCCTACAGCTCGACTCGCTCAACGAGGCCGGCTGCGAACGCATCTTCCAGGAGAGGGCCAGCGCCGCCAAGGAGCGGCCCGAACTAGCGAAGGCCCTCGACTACGTGCGGGCGGGCGACACGCTTGTCGTGTGGAAGCTGGACCGGCTCGGCCGGTCGCTCAAGCACCTGATCGAGATCGCCGCCGATCTGGAGGAGCGGGGCGTTGACCTGAGGTTCACAACCCAGGGGATCGACACGTCCACCCCCGGCGGACGCATGGTGTTCCACATGCTGGCCGCCTTGGCGGAGTTCGAGCGCGAGCTGATCAGGGAACGCACCTACGCCGGTCTGGCCGCCGCTCGGGCCCGTGGGCGCACGGGCGGACGCAAGAAGGCGCTGACGGACGCCCAGCTGAAGCAGGTCCGCCAGATGTACGGCTCGGGCGAGTACACGGTGGCGACGATCGCCGAGGTGGTCCGGGTGTCACCGGCCACGATCTATCGGGCACTCAACGGTGCGGCGAAGGTGGGGCTGTGAACGAGTCATCGAAGGACCGGCGTAGCCGGATGCCATCGGCCGAGAAGGTCCACCGGTATTGGACGTTGGAACGACCCCAGGACGCCTACGAGTGGTTCGACCAGATCGATGCCGGCGAGCCAACCTGCTATGCCTGCGGCTGGTATCCGATGACCAAGGACCAGGGCTACAACGGGTTCCAGCGCGGCCACCTCATCGACCACGCTCACGGCGGATCAAGCGACGCATCGAACCTGGTCCTCCTTTGCTCGATGTGCAACGCCACGATGCCGGTGTCCCGGCCCGGCCAGGAGGACCAGGCGATCGCGTGGGTGCGCCACCAGCCATCGTGGATGCCAGCCGCAGCGGTGAAGGCTCAGGCGGTCCTGGGGTACGTCAACGAGCACGGCCAGCTTCCGCCGTGGCTGACCCAGACGGTGGATGGCCTCGACCCCGATGTGCTGGCTCTGCTCCAAGACTCGCTAGCCAACTACCTGGCGCACCGCGAGAGTGCGTGACGCACGCACATGGCTAGCTAATCGCTCGCTAAGCCCACTGCGGGAGCGTGTGTGTGGCGTCCCCTACACGCCGCCCCCGGGGGATGCTGGCTCCGGGCCTGGCCATCCCCATGACCGGCCCGGGGCCATTACGCGAAGAAGCGCCCCCAGCCGGTAGGGCCAGGGGCGCTCGGACCGATTCGGCACTCAGGCTCGACCGGCGGGGATGGGTGTCACTTCCGGTAGAGACTCTACTCCTGGGGCGTGACAGGGAGAGTGTTCGCTGGGTTCGCTGGCACGCGCCATGTGATCCGCATCGACACGGGCTGACTGGACGGGATGCCGTTCGTCCACGTGGCGGAGATCGTGGCCATCAGTCCCCCACAGCATCGAGGTCGGCCCGCGTGATCCCGAACTCGGCCATGACCTCTTCGAGCGTGTAGCGGACGCCGTTGTCGTTGGCCATGCGCTGCTCGACCTCGATCACGTCGTACATGTCGTCCAGTTCGTCACGCCACCGTCGCTCCGCTGACTCACGCAGGATCTTCTTCTTCAGGGCGCCACGCATGCAGAGCCAGCAGGCGTCACCCTCACCTCGTTCCCTAGTGACCCGGCGTGGGCGGTGACGGCGACCCATGGCCCGATTCTAGTGCACGCAGAGCCTCTGACCTGGGGGTGTCTATCCGTCGGCCACGTGGTCATGCTTGCCGAGCCCGGACGCGCAACGGCCCCCGGCCGAAACCGGGGACCGAGCGCTGGTTAGGACTTCGCAGTGCCGTGAGCCTACCCGACGGCTCCCGGGCCGGTCCGGGTATTCACGTCGAGCTGCTTCCACACACCGAGGTAGGCGGCCACCTGCGGGATGTAGATCAACGCGGTCTGGACGACCATGGCCATGGAGACCACGGCCACACCGTCCTCGGCCCGGACCGCGTTCTGGACGAGCGATGCGGCCGCGGCGACGAAGATGCCGCCGATGGCCTTCACGGACGCTGGCGCCGTGGGCTTCAGCACGAGCCCGTAGAGGACGGGCAGGACGAGGCCGATGATGATCGACACGCCTGCCGCTGAGATGGTGAGCACTAGGTACTCCTTAGGTCAGTGCCGCGGGGTCGCGGCTATGGATGACGGGAGATCAGTCACAGCGCTCGACCGCCTCGGCTCTGCGCTCGAGCGCTGGCCCCAGCTCGCGGTAGAGGGCTTCGACCCGTTCGGCGGCCTGGGCGATGCGGGGCTGTTCGCTGTCACCGGTCCGTGCCCAGATCGTCAGGGCAAGCCAGCCTTCGCGGGTGATCTCGCCTTCGATTCGGGTGGCGTCAGACGAGGCGCGGACCCGGCATTGCAGCTCGGTTTGCAGGGCCTCGACCTGGGTGCGTAGGGCCTCGTCGTTGGCGTGCTCGTTGGTCTCGTCGAGCAGGTTCGTCCACGCGCCGACGACGGCGGAGATGCCGAGGAGGATGGTGCCGAGGGCTACGCCGGTCTGCCAGCGCCACGCTTTGGCACGCCACCAGGTGGCGAAGGTCCTCACGACCCGTTCCTCATCCGTGCCAGCTGTTCGGCGAGCTGGTTCTTCTCGGACTGGCAGGACTCCACGTCCGCTCGCAGCCGGCCGACCTCGCCCCACAGCTCACGCATCTCGGCCCGCAGCTGACGGTTCTCGGACCGCAGGTCCGCTATCTCGCCGCGCTGGTCCGATCGCCGTGAGCCGATCAGGCCCGCGGCACCGGTGACGAGACCGACGATCGCGGTGAGGAGCGCACCGATGGCGGTCGGGTCGATCTTCACGTCCCACCTGAACCGCGGCCCCTGGGTCGGCGCCCGCCGATCACGTTCTGCATCACAGGAAGAGAGCGCCCCAGGTCTTCGGCCCACAAACACCGTCGACGGCGAGCCCGAAGAACCGCTGGACGTTCTTGACGCCGGTCTCGACGCCATCGGTGAAGCGGCCGTCGTGGTTGACCCGCTGGCCGGCCTTGCCTTCGAGGAGCAGCTGGAGCGACTTCACGTCGCCGCCCACGTTGCCCTTGCGCAGCGTTCGCAGTTGCACTTCGTCGTCTCCTCCCGGGCGGGGCACAGGGACCCCGCTCTTGATGCCCCAAGGGGCGATCGAGTCGTATGGCGAGGTGGGCTCGCAGTCGTTGCCGCCGCCGACGCAGATGTGGACGTGGCGCGTGTGCTTGTTCGAGCCCGTGTAGACGTGCCAGCGCCAGCTCGTCGCACGGCCGGCGATGCGCCCGTTGCTGATGATGTAGCGGAGCTGGGGATGGGGGTTACGGCGCAGCCGGTCAGCCCAGGCGTGGGCGTCGAAGTCGTCGGGGTCGTGGGTCACGTCCCACGCGCAGACCACGCCCGCGTTGTTGGGGTTGTGGGCACTGCACCTGCTGGCGTGCGCCGGGTCCCCGATCGTTCCGTCCGACGCCTTGGACCGGTCCGGCGCGAGGGCGTTGACCTCGCTGCGGGCCGTGACGAGGGCGTATGCGAGTCGCCAGCCCATCAGGCCCCCTCGGCGTCGTCGGGAAGCTCCCGGCCGATGTAGGACTCGGCGTCCTCTGGGTCGTCCGGGTGGGTGATCAGGTCCTCGGCGGGGCGGTCATCCAGGTCCCGCTCGACCTTCCATTCCTCCGGGGCTTCGTCGTTCTGGTCGCTCATCGCTGGTCTCCTTTCACGGGCAGCGGCGTGCGCCGTCCCAGTAGTCCTGTTGCCGTTCCGTCGCCGCCTGGTTGGACGCGAGGTGGATGCCGTCGCTCGCCAACAGCTCCGGGTGTGGGGCTGTGCGCATCCGCCAGTCCTCGAGCACCACGAAGCGGTCCGTGGGTGGCGCTGTGTGGCCGCCTGGTGAGGCGAGGTCGATCAGGTCGGCCCGTGCCTCGTCGAGCTGCGTGGCCCACGCTGGAGGGAACCCGGACTTGTATCGGGGCAGCTCGATCACGACGCAGGTTCCGGTGGGCACGGTGGTGTTGAGGAAGTCGTAGAAGTTGGCGAGGTCATAGAGGTCCCAGCCGCCATTGCTGGGGTTGGCGTCGTTCGGGCCGAGCGCGAGGACCGTGATGTCCGGTGTGCCTTCGGCGACCGCTTGGGCGTAGCCGGGTTCCGCGTCGTCAAGGTCCCAGCCCGAACCGGCCACCTTCACCACGTCCGGGCTCGGGGCGCCCTGCCAGCCACCCAGGTAGCCGTAGGCCTGCTCCGTGACGGAGTCGCCGACGACGATGATGCGGACCGGGTCCGACTGCGCGACTGCCGGGGGAAGCACCTCGCAGGCGGCCAGGAACGTGAGCGCGGCGAAGAGGGCCGCGAAAGGCTTGCGCACGGCGCCTCCAGGAGGCAGGGGGAAAACGTGAACTGACGCTTTGCGTCAGGTGATGGCGGCGTAGACCTCGACGGTCAGCGGGAACGGCCCGCGGTCCTCGCCTCCGACCGTGGCGGTCAACTGGCCCCGGTGCGTGCCCACGTCGAGATCGTCGAGCTCGTTCGCCGACCAGGTGATCGTGACGTTGGGGGCGGTCGCGGCGCCCGTGAGCCCCTCGGTCTTGGTGTGCTCGGCGTCGCGGCCTGGGGTCCCGATGGCGAGAGAGAACGAGTGCCCCGAGAAGTCGATCACATCCCCGTCGGCGTCTTCCCAGGTGAGACCGATCGGTGGGTCTTCATGCCGCTTGGTGTACGGGATGCGTGGGGTGGGGTCGGTCATGGCTCTCTCCACGCTCGAGCGGCGGACTCGCGGTAGCCGTTGATGGCGGGTTCGCGGTAGGTGCCGATGACGGCGACCGCTTCGATGTCGCTCACCGTGTCCGCAGTCGGGAGCAGGGCAAGCAGCAGGATCGCTCCTGGTGACACCGTCGAGCCCCAGCTCGGTATGGCTGCCGGGAGAGCGGCTGTTGTCGAGATGGCCGATGGCCCGGCGCCCGCGGCGATCGACGCGGCCAGCACGGTGACCGCCCCCGCGATCGGGGCGGCAGTGATGGTGGCCCCAGCGCTAACCGCAGAAAGGGGAAGAGACACGGTGGCGCCCACGGGTGACGGCCCTGCGCCGGCAGCGACCTGCGGGGCCGGTAGCGACGCAGCGGCGCCGATCGCGGCAGGGGTGGCTTGAGCGGCGCCAGTTGCGGACGAAGCCGGGAGGGTGGCCGGAACATCAACGACCGCAGGGCTTACGGACGCGCCACCCGACGTGCTCGGAGCCGGGAGGGCGACGCTTGCCAAGATGGCCGCAGGGGTGATCACGTCACCGCCGGTTGCGGACGCCTGGGGGGCGGTCGCCGAGGCCACGATGGCGGACGGCGACACAGGCATCCCGGCCGTCACCCCCGCCGCAGGAAGAGACGCCGACGCCGAAATAGACGCTGGGGTAACTGCGCTGCCGGCGGAGGCGGCTGCCGCGGGCATCGTCGTCGTTGCGGCGATGGCGGTCGGGATTGCCTGACCCGCGCCGGACACAGATGGTGCGAGAAGTGCCGCAGCGGCGGCCACGGACGACGGCCCGGCACCAGCGCTGACCGATGCCTGCGGCACGGTGGCGCTCACCGCGATGGCGGCCGGAGTAGCGGTGCCGTCGGCACCGAGACCGATGTCGGGGCCGGTCGTGTTCGACTGCGAGCCGGTGCCTGCCGTGAATGTCAGCGTTCGACCGTTGCCGGAGGCATCTGCGGTCGATGTGGCCGTGTCGGTGAACGGCCAGTCCGCCCATTCGGTCTGAATCGCCGTCGTGGACGCTGACTCGTCGAGTAGCTGGGCCGATGACAGGGCACCCGAGAACAGCCGGCAGTAGGCGTAGGCGCCGTTGTGCATGTTGCCCGTGGTCTCACCCGGGCCGCCGGACCACCGCACCCGATCGTTGTCGAACGTGCCCGACCAGGTGCCCTGGGCTGTGTTGAGCGTCTGCTCGCCTTCAGCACGCCAGTACAGATCGAAGTTGTTCGTACCGGTGGCGACGCTCGCGGCGATGAAGTACCAGGTGTTCGTCGATAGGACGGCGGTGGGGACGTGGGCTCCCGATGCGAAGTTGGCGTCGTCTCCGCGCACTCGCATGTCTGACTCAAGGTTCAGGGTCAGGCAATCCGAGTAGCTGGTGGTCCCGTGGTAGAAGAAGTTCCGGTACGCCGCAGGCGTCGAGTCGAACCGGAACCAGCCGCACACCGAGACGGGCAGCGTTAGGGCGGTGTTGTCCCGGGAGAAGAACGCTGTCGGTACGAGGTCGACTGCCACGTTGGCCTACGGGGTGTAATCCAATCGGAAGATCCCCGTTGCGTCCCAGGTGATGGCGAACGTACCGTTGCTCGTTGAGACGGCGTTCACGAAGTCCGACAGCAGGACGAGCTGGTCGGTCGCGGCGGAGCCGACGTTGGTGCGTAGCACGGCAGCCATGGCGCCCGAGATGGTCGTGGACGCGACGGAGATGTCGGTTGCGTCGAACACGAGCACGCCCGATGAGATCGTCAGCTCCGTGCCTGTGAGCGCGACGCCGCCAGCGGCCCAGTTGGTCCCGGTGACCTCGTTGGCCTGGAGGTCGTTCCAGAAGTCCATCGTGTCGAAGTTCGGGGTCGCCGAGTCGCTGACGAGAGTGAGCATGTTGTCCTCGGCCTCGAGCGACTCCCCGGCCGTGTCGATGAAGAACTTCTCGAGCGTGAGCCCGAAGAGGCCCGATGCGGTGATGGCCATCTACTTGTCGCCTCCCTGAACGCCGGCCTTCGTGATGATCGGTGCCGGCTCGGCGGTGCCGTCCCCTACCGCGGTAGACGGAGAGCGGTAAGTCGATCGGTAGTGAGCGCGGGCCTCATGCACGCGCTGCTTGAGGTCGCGCAGCTCGGAGGGGTCGGCACCGCTCGCCTTGGCGGCGACCAGCTCCTCTTCCAACTCGGTGACCGCGAGCTGTGCTCGCAGCTCATCGGACGTGGGCATGTCAGGCTCCTATCCGGCCTCGGATGGTGATGGTCTTCGGGGTGACGATCCCGTGCAGTTGCTCGTCGGTCTCGATCTGAGTGACGGTCCCTGAGTCGTCCTTGGTGACCTTGGCCCGCTGGCCGTTCCGGAGGGTCACGGTGCGCTGCTTGGGGCGCATGCGTAGGAAGTTGAACGACCGGGCTACGAACAGACCCGACCTGGTGCGTTCCATGGCGTCAGCCGTCCACGCAGATGAGATAGATCTCGTAGGCGACTGACGTGTGGAGGAACTGCACGCCTGTGATGCGATCGTTGCCGTCGAGCAGGATGTCGTGAGGCGATACGCCACCAGTGCCGAACTGTGTCTCGTTCGATCCGACGCGATGGAAGGCGTTGACGACGAACTTGCCGGTCGGCGCGTCGACTTGCTGTGGCGGGTCCGAGTAGGACCCGGTCGTGATCGTCTCGTGAACGACTTCGTAGCCAGTAGCCATCGGGATCTCCTAGCGGGTCATGTGGAGGGCGGAGAACTCATGCAGCGTGCAGGCAATGGTCGAGGCATCAGCGTGAAACGCCTCCGACTCGACGTAGTCACCGACCGCCAGGACGGCGGTCCGAACCACTGTCACCACGGCGCCGAATGTACCGAAATGGCCCATCCTGCCGCCGACCCCATCCAGCCGCGTGGTCCCGTTGACCAGCAGGCTTGCGCTAACGAACTGGTTATCGTCCAGGTTGGTCACTCCGTACCTGATCGTCGCGGTGAACAGGTACCGCCCAGCGGTCTGCGCCGTGATCCGCCCCGTGTTCGACACCGTTGAGTGCATCCCGTTGTTGTCGTAGTTCTCGCTGTTCGCGAGCATCACGGAGGGGGTGCCGCCGCCGACATTCTGGGTCGTGGTGTTGTAGACGGAGCACGCGGGTGGGTTGATCATGAACTCCTGGTTCGTCCTGATCTGCAACCCCCACGCCGCCGGAGCCACCCCGCCCGTTGCGGGTACGTGGATCGTGGCGAGGTCCGTGTAGCTCACAGGCGGGCCTCCATCTGCTCACGGGTTACGCCTGCCTTGAACGTCTGCTTGGCTGCCTCATGGGCTTCCAGCGCCGCCTGGTAGCCAGCTAGTGCGACATCGCAGGCGTCCTGCTCCTCTTGGTTACGCACGGGGCGCAGCGGGTCGCGTTCCCGTGCTGCGGCTGCGGTCCGTTCCTCGATGTCCCGGCAGTGGGCGATCGCTGCACTGATGGCGTCGATCGAGTCGCCGACCGCTTCGCGGTTCGCCTCCCACTGCGCCTCGAAAGCAGCCACGAACGCGGCCACCTCGTCGTCGGTCATGGCGCCGAGAGTGTCGATGCCAGCGAGTTGGTCCTCGGTGAGGCCGTCGATGCGGCAGAGGGCCAGCTCGTCGTCGTTGCTCATGCAAACCTCCGTCATCCCCAGATGGTTGTGCTCCCCCATTGGCTTACGCCCCACACCCACGGGTCGAACGTGTCGACCTGAGCGAACCGGAACGACGTCTCCCAGGTCACGCCGTCGACCGTGTTGGTGACGCCGTCCACTAACAGGCTCGTGGTCGCCGCCGAGCCGACCCGGAGCGGGTGCACCCGGAAGGAGACAAGGTCGTCGATCCGTAGGGCTTGGACGTTGTCGTCTCGCGAGTAGGTGGTCCGCCGGGAGGCGGTGACGCCGCGGACACGGGAGCGGGGGTCCTTGTAGCGGCGGATCAGCCACTCGGCTGCCGACTGGGCGAGAGCCCTCGGGCCGATCGTGTCGATCTGCCGGGACCGGGGGCCGTAGGCGGTGATCGAGTCGTCGTCCCGGACCACGACGTCGCTGTTGCGGGACTGGTCAGCCGTGTCGCCACCCCACGTCGCGGTGACCTCGTTGACGATCCCGTCGAGCCCGTTCGGTGAGATCTCCAGACCCTCGGGTGGGTAGCGGATCGTTCCGGTGGCGTCAGGGTCGTCGGAGAACGTGGCCTGTACGGCCGTCGAGCGGGCGTCGAGGAACCTGTGGTAACGGTCCGTCCAGCGGATCTTTCCGCCGTCCCGGTGGTCGACGTAGAGGTTCCCGCCTTCGGTCGCGGTGATCTCCCGCATGAACTCGAGGACGTCACGTTCTTCGGTGAGGACTGGCGGGAGGACGACGGTGCCGGTGTCGATGTTGCGCAACCCGGCGGGGATGCCGAGCCGGTCGAGTGCCCACGTGATCGCGGCGTCGGTCTTCTCGCCGGCGAGGCGTTCGGAGGCGTCGAGGATCGTCTGGCGGTTGGTGGTGGACAGGGCGTAGTCGAAGACCGCGGCGGTGCCGATCCAGCCGTCCCAATGCTGCACGGCAGCGATGCCGGGGCCGCCGCCGATGTTGACGCCTATCGGGTGAAGGGCCTGGCCGGACACGCTCGTCGTGGTGAGGGTCGCCGTATCGACGGCGATACCGCCTGATTGCCCGAAGAAGACGTGACCGGGACCGATGATCGGAGCGGCATGCTGGTAGGTGAGCCCGGCGCCGTTGGCGACACGGACGTAGCAGAGCCGGTTCGTGGGGGTGATGTAAGCGAACGCTCCGGTGTCATGGCCCGGCCCGTTGCCGTCCGTGTGGGCGACGAGGATGCGGGCGTTCGTGACCGTGTGAGCGCCGCGTCGCGCCCGGAACGTGGCCATCCACGTGATGTTCGTGGGGCTAGCGACGAGCGGAGATCGGGTGATCGTCACCCTCGCCGGCATGACCTCCTCGTTCGCTTCGGCGCCGATCTCGCTGTCCGGAGCGAAGTCCGCCGAGGGACGATCCCCGTCGAGCACCGGCAGCGCGGCCGTGGACACGTTCCCGGTGTAGAGCCCGTCGTTGGTGCCAACCCGGTCCGGGACCTCTTCCTCAGTGCCGTTGAGCACCCAGTAGCCGACCGGCTCCAGCTCCATGACCGCGTAGTCGAAGATGTCGGGGAGCTTTCGGCCGCCGATCACGCCGAGCAGGTCGATCAGCTGGATCTCACGGTCGCTGGTTTCCTTGGGAGCGCCCTGCCACGCCCAGCCGTTCTCCACGTAGCCGTAGAACTCGTCCTGGTAGACGAGCGTGTCCACGTTCTGTGAGCGGATGCGGACCGGTGTGAGAGGCACGAGATCGCCGAAGTAGGGGCCGGTCGAGTTCTCGGGATCGAGGTGGCGGTCCCTGTCCCACAGCAGGACCGTCGCGGTGCCCGGGGGGAACTGTTCGAGCTCGTCGTCGCGGCCGACGGACCAGGTGGCAGCCTTGGCCCGTGTAAGGCCGTTGTCCGTGCGTACGAGCGGGACCCATTCGCCCGAAGTGATCGTGTCCTGCCACGTCAGCCCGAACGCAGCCTCGACGACGATGCGCCGGTTACTCACAGGCGCCGGCCCCGGACCGTAAGAGGCCGCCCTCGTTCACCGCCACGGGCGATCGCCCGGAACACGACCTTCTCCAAGCTGGCCGAGTCGGGGGTGATGGCGCCCCGAAGGTCGATGTTGTACATGGCGACACCGCCGCCCATCGCTGCACCGGCGGTCATATGACCGGAGTAGGCGTCGGCCGGCATGACGGTGCCACCGAGGTCGTGGTTGGGGATGATCCGACCGTTCTGGTCGGGCTCGAACCACTCCGGGCCTTCCTCGCCCACCATGTAGCCGGTGCCCTGGTAGACGGGACCGCCGGCTGCCCGACCGTACGACCTCGGAATCCGCGAATACTCCAGCCTGGCCTGGATGTTGATCGAGCGGGGGATGCTGTTCGCTGCGTCTCTGACCCCGAAGAGGCTACTCCGGGTGCTTCCGGTACCGATCGCCGCCGTGCGGGTGCTGCGGGTTAACGGGATGCTGATCCCGGAGTCACGGACCCCACGCAGCGAACTCCGGGCGCTGCCGGTCCCGCTCGTCGATGCGTGCGTGTTGCGACGACTGGGCACGCCGTTGGCTGCGTCACGAACATCTTGCAACTGGGCGCGGGTGCGGCGTGAGTTCGTCTCGGTGACGTGGGTGTTGCGACGGGACGGGATGCCGTTGGCTTCGTCGCGGACATCCTGCAACTGCGCCCTGGTGCGCTGGCTCCCGGTCTCCGTGACCTCGACGCCTGCGCGTTCCGGCACGCTCTCGACCCGCTCGGCGAGCACCCCGAACCGATCGGCGAGGATCAGGGCCTGTTCCTCGGTAATCAGGCCCTGGGAGACGAACCCGTCGAGCATCGAGTTGACGTTGCTGATGAGGCCCGGCTGCTCTTGGAGCGCGGCGGCGAGCGTGGCCTCCGCTTGGGCGACACCAAACGCCGACTGGCCCGCGGCGATGCGGGCATCGCTGAGGGCCTGCTCAGCCGCCATGATCTCCAGGGGCTTGCCAGCGTCTCTGGCCGCCGCCAGCTCCAGTTCCTTTGCCGCTACCTCGGCTTGCGCGTCCCGGTTCTGCTGAAGAGCGCTGTTGAGGCCGAACAGGGGGTCGCTCATGGCGGCGATCTGGTCGGCGTAGTCGCTCAGTGCCTGCACGGCTTCAGTGACTTGGGTGGTCTGCTCGTCAAAGGCACCAGTCGCCTCGTCGACGCCACCCGACGCGGTGCGGGCCGCCGTGTCCGTCTCGGCCGCTGCGGCGGCGTAGTCGTTAAACAGATCCTTGGTCTGGGAGGCGGAGATGCCCTGCTCGCGCATGGCGTCCTTGATGCGTTCGAACCCTCGGGCGGCTGCCTCGGGATCACGGGCGGCGAGCGACGCCAGGGCCTTGTCGACGTCGTCGATCGTCTGGCGCGCCTGCTCTAGGGACCGGGTGTCGTTGCCGAACTGCGTGAGGTTGCTGCCGATGTCCTTGATGCGGTCGCCGGTCGACGGCTCTGCGACTCGATGCATGGCGTCGGCGAGACCACCCAAGTCCTCCCCCATGACGTCAGCGGCCTCGCCGCCGACTCGGCCGCTCTCAGCGAAATCGAGGATCTGGTTCTCCAGCTTGGAGAGATTCGCCGTGTCGACCGGGTTGACGAGGTTGCTGATCAGGTCGGTGGCTACGGCGAGGACGCCAAGTGTGCCGGCGGCGCCGAGAACGCCACGGAGTGCCCCGGAGAACCGCATCGCACCCGTGGATGCCCCGGTGAACGCGCCTTCGACGGTGCCGGCCGGGAGGGCCATGTTGAGCAGCGCCTTGTATACGGACGCACCCATCGAGACGAGCCGACCGCCCACAGACAGGAGGGGACCGGCGGCGGCGGCCACCGCAGCGAGGGCCACGACGAAGGTCTGGACCGGCTGAGGGAGCTTCGCGAAGGCCTCCAGCACCTTGGCCGCGAACCCTGCGATGTCGGCAGCGATCGGGGCGATGACGTCCCCGAGCCTGATCATGGCCACCTGGAACTTGGCGAATGCCTGGGCGTTCTCGGCGCCCATCGTCTCGGCCCACTTACCGAATGCCTCGTTGGTGTCACCAGCCGAGTCGTTCAGTGCGGCGAACCGATCACGGGTAGCGTCGATGTCACCGCCGACGATGCCCAAGGCGCCCTGGACGGCCTGGGCGTCTTCCCAGAAGGCGGTGAATCCCGAGTCACCCAGGCTGGACTTCAACGTCTCCAGGGTTCCGAGGAGTCCCTTCTCGGCGATCATGCCTCGGATGTCGTCCATGGAGATGCCGACAGCTGCCAGCCGCTCCTGTGCCTGCTGCGAGGGACGCAGGAGCTTCTGCATCACGTTTTGCAGGAGCGTGCTGCTGGCGGCGGCGTCGTTGCCCTTGAGGCTCAGCGTGGCGATGGACGCACCGACGTCCTGGAAGGAGATTCCAAGCTCGGACGCGATCGGCAGGAGCTTGCCCATCTGCCCGGCCAGCTCGGCGGGTTCGGCCTTGCCTTCCCGGGCGGTGGCCACGAGGACGTCGGTGGCGTCGGCGGCAGTCAGGCCGGACTCGGCGTAGGCGTTCATGGCCGACGACACCGCGTCGGCAACCTGGACGGTGGACCCCATGCCGGCGGCGGAGGCCTTCGCGGACATTTCGAGGGCGTCCATGGCGGCGGAGCCTTCGAGGCCCGAGGAACGCAGGAAGTAGAGGGCTTCGGCCAGCTCGGTCGGTGCCTTGCCCGTCTCGCCCGCCAGGCCGAGCACCGACTCCTTGAGCCCATCGATTTCACCGGCTGACACGCCGGCCAGCTGGTGCATCTGCTGGAACGACTTGTCGAAGTCCAGCGACATCTTCACCGCCGCCGCACCGACGGCAACGATCGGGAGAGTGACGTTACGGGTCAGGCTGTCGCCAAGCGCAGCCGTGGATTGACCGAGGTTCTTCCACTTGCCCGCCTGGGTGGCGACGTCCTGGGTCGCTCTCCCCGCGGACGCCATCGCCGACTTGTAGTCATCGACCACCGCGCGCAGGCGTACGGTGACTGTGCGTTCTGCCACGATCAGCCTCCGTGCCCGTTGCGCATGACGCGCTCTTCTATCGACCAGTACCAGCCGGGAAGCGGCCTGCCCTTGTTCGCCTCGCGGGCGTCGAGCATCGCCAGTTCCTTGGCCTCACACGCCCAGCACTTCAGGGGTGTCGCCACGTAGTCCGGGGCGTCGTCCTCGTCGGCCATGGACTCGTCGCGGGGACGCCCGCAGCCCGTGCACCTCAGGGCCTCTTCGGCGAGCCACTCGAACGCGGCGTCCCGGTCGTCGTCCGTCCACTCCGGTTCGGTGACGGTCTCGGACCGGATCAGTCGTCCGTTGTCGTCGTAGCTGTAGTCGGTGACGCTCCGTTGGCGTCGCCCGAGGAATCGGCTGCGAGGGATTCCACGAGGGCCGCAGTAATCAAGGATCTGTCGCTCTGACCGACTCCGCCGATAGCTGCCGCCAGCACGGATTTTGGGACTAGGAAGTCCCGGTTCGCTTCCCAAACGGCCGCGGCGAGCTTCTGGATCTCGCCGTCGGGCAGCGTCTCCGCCAGCCGGTTTGCCTGCGCCTCGTTGATCTTCGGCTTCGACGAGCAGAGCACGAGCGCCGGGATCGTGAACGTCTCCAGGTTCACGTCGAGGTTGTCTCGGCGCTGCGCGTCGGTCGGCGGATGCCGCCGCTTGAGGTCATGCCACGCCCGGTAGGAGACACCCTTGAACCAGAAGGTCCGGGACGCCTCTTCCATCTGCCGTTCGAGGTCCCCGACACGGTCCCGGAGGCGTGACACCTCGGGGTCATGCATGACGTCGCCGGCGTCGCGGGCAGCCCGGTTGAACGCCGCGTCGGCTGCCTGATGTTCGGCCACGAGCGCGGCCTTCATGCACACCGTGGCCGACACCTGCTGGACCTCGTAGCCGTCGATGAACTCGTCGACGTCGAACGCGTCCTCACCCATCAGGACGCGACCACGATCCCGTCGAGCGCGGGCTCCTCCGACCCGAAGATCTTGACCATGAACTTGCCCTGCTCGTTCGAGGCCGGGGGCTGCGGCTGACGGATGCCGACCGTGCCGGGGTAGGACTCGACGGGCTGGCCGGTGGCCCAGGCCGTATCGGAGTCGATGCCGCGGCGGACGACGAGAGTGCCGACCTCGCCACGGGTGGCGAAGAGGTCCCAGGCGACGTCGGTGTCGCCGCCCTCGGTGTTGCGGCGCTTCATGGTCAGCTCGACCGACACCCCGTAAGAGCCGGGGAGGGTGGCGTCGAACACCTCGCAGAGGGCGCCGTCCTCGACCTCGTTCTCGCTGAACGTGATGTTGAGGCCGTCCTTGGTGAGGTGGCACTCGATGTCCTCGGCGGCGGTGAGCTCGGTCAGGGCGACGAAGTCGCCATCGGCGAAGGTCCCCCAGGCGACCTTGAGCATCCCGTCGTTTGCGTAGCGGGGCATGGCTGTTCCTCCTAAAACGCGCAAAAGCCCCGCTCTTTGCGGGGCTCCGTTGCTGTGGGGGTGGCTGTTTGGTTGTGGGTGTTAGATGCGGCGGAAGTGGATGTCGCCGTACTCCAGGTAGGAACTGGAGTGAGCGTGGGCTGCGACGACACCGAACCGTCCCGGCCCCGACGGCAGCGCGGGAAAGTCGGCGTCGGTGGCGACCGTGACGACGGTCTGCCAGTCAGCGGGTTCGGGCTCGTAGCGGCCCCGCCAGGCCTTGACGCTGATCGTGTTGCCGATCAGTCGGGCCTTGAGCACGTACGGGAAGTAGCGCTGGTGGTTGTTGGCGAGGACAACGGTGCCGTTGGCGACCTTGTTCGAGACCGCGCTGGTGGTGACGTCCTCCGTGTACTGGAGGCTGGCCTTCTCGCGGTCGGCGTTCGAAACCGACGCGGCGGTGGCGTCGAACGTGTTGTCGTCGCAGTCGACGGTGATCGAGTCGTTGATGGCGAGGCCATGCAGGTGCGGGGGGATGCAGGTCAGTTCGTTGATCCACGACCCGAACTGGAACCTGAGCGCGGCGACGATCCGCAGGTCCCGAGTGACCTCGGCCGTGTACTGTCCGCCGGCGGCCTGGTTGAGGGTGGGGCCGCCGTTGCCGCGCCAGCCCGAGATGTTCAGGACCCGGGGGTCGCCGACGAAGATGTCGTACCAGACCACGAACGCGACGTGGTGCCCGTCGATGAGCTGGTAGCGGAGGACGATCCCCATCTGGGGGCGGTTTCCAGAGATGTACGTCGAGGGGCCTTTGAGGACAGCGGTGACTTCCCCGTTGGCCCACAAGGTGTCCTGGTGGACCCACAGTTCCCGCTGGTTCGCGCTCGTGGACGATGAGGCGCCGACCCGGCCGTAGTTGCCGTTCACGGAGGCAGTGAACGCCTGGGCGCCGTCCTGGTTGACGATCTTGCGGTCGAAGACGCCCCAGCCGTGCTCGGCCCAGCTGTGAACGAACCCGGTTCGCTCATCGAGGTCAGCGAGCGTCGGGATCGGTGCCGTGTCATCGGCCGTGCCGTCGAAGGTGGGGTCATCGTCGCTGCGCCATCCCTTGAACCACCAGACGGCCCGGTAAGCGAGCCGGGAAGTGACCTTCTCTGCGCCGGGAAGGTTGTCGTGGGTGCAGGTGACGAGATCAGGGTCGCTCGGCATCACGAACCCCCGGCGAGCGGCGTGGACTCGACCCGGTAGCGGGGAGTCGCGATGAACACCGGGGGTTGGACGGTGTCGTCGCGCCGTGCGCCGCCGCCGGCCATGTCCGCCCAGACCCGGGAGATGAAGCGACCGGCGACAGTGAGCGGCTGGCCGATCAGGATCTCGTTCGTCTCGTCGGCCACCCATTCGCACTGGCTGCGGGTGGCGCCGACGCAGGTGACCTGCCAGGTGAGCGACGCGTCGTCGTCGGGGCAGCCGAGCGGGCCGTCGAACGTGCCGCCGGCGAGCGGGTAGACGACCCGGTACGGCTTGAACTTCGAGTCACCGGGGACTCCCTGCCAGCCCCAGCCGGTACCGCCGGGTGTCTCGTTGAGGTTCGGGGCGCCGGCGTCGAACGTCTTGATCGTCACGTTGAGCGCGTCGACCACGGCATCCGTGTGGGTGCGTAGCGAGGCGAGGTCAGGCACTGAGACCCCACTTGGCCTTGGCGATCTCCTGCTCCAGTTGGCCGTGGGCTGCGTCAGCGTGGACCATCAGGAACGGTTGCGGCGCCATGATCGACGTCCCGTATTCCTGGAAGAACGATTGGCGCACGGGGGCATAGACCCGGCGGGCGAGCCCGGACGGGTCGGCCGTGATCGACCCGCGTAGCTCGCCGGTAGCCACGGGGGCGGATGAGACCGCTCGACTGTGAAGCCACTGGGTCGCCCGGCCGACAGCCGGTTCGATCGCACCCCTCGCCATCGCCGCGTCGGCCACGATGTCGGCACCGAGCTTGCGCAGTTCTGAGAAGTCGACGTCGATCCTCACGACCCGGCCTCGATCCCCTTGGGCTGCTCGAGGTCGTCCAGCCCGATGCGCCGGTCGATCTGCCACGACGACAGGCCGATGTGCCGGACCTGGAAGGTGCGGTCCACCATGTCGGCGTCCGACGATGCGGTGACGGTCAGTTGGTCGTCGACCTGGACGTCCGCCGCGTCGTACGGGAGCGTCGCGACGTAGGGGCCGAGGGTCTGGTGGAGGTCACCGACGAGCTGGTCCTCTTCCTGGCTGCCTCGCGGGCGCACGCGGCAGGGGCCCGTGTAGATGGTCTCGGCGTCGTCGGGGTCGAGATCACCGGTCGTTGTGTTCAGGACAGCGGTGGCGGCGGGGCGCACGATCGTGCACTCGTCGGGGAGCGCGGCGCGGGAGGTGCTGCGCATCCACGCCGGAGGCGGTGACGGGATCAGGGTCACGCCGTGATCTCCAGCGTGGAGGGGCACGCCTGGACCTTGGCGAGGTGACGCTTCGCCATGTGGGCGCAGTGGTCGAGCAGCTGGTTGAGGGTGAACGTCTGGCCGTCGGTCGTGAAGCTGAACCGCTCGGACGCCTTGGCGTACTTGATGTTCCAGCCTTCGGCAATGGCGTAGTGGCAGCCCCGCACCGAGTAGGTCGGGGTCCAGTCGTCGTCGTCGGGTTCGAGGTCGTCGGCGTCCTTCGTGACCGCATGGCCGAGCAGGAACTCGACCTCGTGCGAGGTGAGGACTGGGTCGACGTCGGGCTGGAGGAACATCTCGATGAACTGGCGGGCCTGGGGAGTGTTCATCGCGCCTCCTCGATCAAGGCCCGCATGGGCGCCGGGTCGCTGCGTTGCCGCGCCGTAGCCCAGGCACGGAGGTACCGCTGATTCAGGGCATGGGACTCAGCGGACCCGAGGCCTCGTGACTGGCGGTCTTGGGGTGGGTGCCACAGGTGGTAGAGCCGGGGAAGCGGCGCCGCCGGCCGGGCCGGCTTCCCGTAGAGGACAGAGAGGGCTCGACCCCATGAGTCGTCCTCATGACCCCAGCCACGGAATCGGGCATCGATCGGACAGTCGGCCCAGACGTCGCGGCGGACGACGACGATCCCGCCAGCCATCGTGCCCCCGTAGGGCTTCTTGTCCGTCGGGTCCAGTGCGAGGTCTTCGTGCGGGCTTTCACCGGCGAGGACTCGGAGCGTGGCGTCTTGGGAGAGGCGGTGGACCAGGTAGTGGGGCATTGCCCATGGTGCGCCCCCGCGGACGAGCTCAACGGCGGGTGAGACGCCATCGGACCAGCAGTCGGCGTCTGCGATTACGAGCACGTCGGCGGTTGAGCCTCGCAAGGCTGCGGAGACTGCCTCTGCCTTGCACCATGGTCCCTCTTCGTACGCCCCCAGCCGCACCGGGAACCCCAGCGCAGCCCATCTCCCCATGACCCATGTGAGAGCTGCTTCCCGATGCGGGTCCGTGGCCCTATACGGGATGACTACCAGGACGCCCGTTGCAGCTCCTGTAGCCACGTCTCCCGGAGGGATGCCCAGGAGTTCGCTTCCGCCCACTCGATCGCCTCCTGGCGCAATTTGGCGACCAATCCGGGGTCCCTGACGAGGTTGTCCAACGTCTCCGCGAGGGCATGAGGGTCGATGTCGTGGAGGGGTATCCGGCCCGCGCGAGTGGCGACGGTGGCAAACGCGAGGGCCGGGACCCGTGGCCCAGGCCAGATCTCGTTCGGGGAGCAGTCCGGCATCACGACCGGCAGACCGGAGGCCATCGCCTCATGCGCCGGCAGGCACAGGCCCCCGTAGCGGCGGGGCATCACGAGCACGTCGGCGTCCCGGTAGAGGTCCCAGTAGTTGACGAGGTTGCCGCACTCGACCACCAGTCGGACCGGGTGATGGCTCGGTAGACGGTGATGAAGGATGTTGCGGTGCTGACCCCGGATGACCAGGTCACACTCGGCGGTCATCAGCTTCGCTGCCTCGACAAGGAGGTCAGTGCCGTTACGGTCCTCGACCGCTGGCCAGCCCGCCGTGTGCAGGAAGCGGAACCGCTCCCCTGGCTCGTAGGCGACGGGGCTTTCCGCGGCGGGCATCGGGACGACACGCGCACCATGCGGCAGGTGGTCGAGCCGCCATGGGGTAGCCGACCACCACGTCGCCTTGACCTTGGCGTCGGCAGGGCCGACGAACTCGGGGTTGGCGTGCAGGACGAGGCCGACTTCTTCGGTGGCGCACCACTCGCCCATGCGCATGTCGTAGGGGGACTCGGCGCTGTAGACGACGTCCAGGCCTCGGAGCCAGCGGCGCACAGTGGTCTCGTCGAGCCGGCCACCAGTCCACGGGGCGACCGTGGTGTCCCACTGGTCGAAGCGTTCGGGATGCTTCGTGAACCGCTTGTCGTGGCCGGTATCGATCAGGAGGACTCGATCGGGATCGAGATGCCGGCATGCTTCCCAACTCTGGTTCCCGAGCCCGCGGTCTTCGGAACGGGCGATGATGCCGAGCTTCACTCGCTACCACCTGGTTCGTGATCGCAGTTGGCGTACGCCTCGGCATAGACCAAGTCGGGGTCCTCGCCGTCGTGGCAACGACGCAGAAGGTCGAGCAGCGCCTCACCGGAGATGGTCCACCAGCCGAGGTCACCTGTCATGAGTCGGCCCATTTCGGGTCGGCTCCGCGGCCGTCGAGGTGGTCGCTGCGCTTGATGTGCGCACCGTCGGGGGCGTAGACGGCGAGCCGGTAGCGGTCCCAGCCAGCCTTGCCGTACTCGCGCCAGGCGTTGTGGACGGCACCGTGCATGACGTCCTCGATCATCCCTCGATGCCCCTTCGGGAAGTCGTTGGCAAGGATGCGCCGGTAGAAGGCCGTGTTCGCGACATGTGGGCGCTGTGACCACTGCACCGTCCGGATCAGCGGTGCTCCTGCCACGTCGCGGGGCTTGTCGTCGAGCATGAGGTGAAGGTGCTCGGGGTGGAGTCGGCCCTCGTAGTGGAACCGGACCATGTCGACCTCGCCCGACTGGACAGCGGCGAACACGGCCGGGAAGTCGATGGGCTCATCCGTGACGAGGGGCGTGTCGTGCTCCACGAACATGACCAGCGGGGTACGGACCAGGTCGAGTGCCCGTCGGGTCATCTCGGCCTGATGCAGGTGCCCATCGTGGATGACCGGAAGCACGCGGTCCCAGCGGCCGCACAGCCACGTGAGGCGGCTGACGTAGTCCTCGTAGCGGCTCCGGTAGTGCTCCTGCTCGGCGCGGACCCCATCGCACATGACCACGATCTCAGCGTCAGGGAGCCAGTGGCGGACCGATGCGATCGTCTCCTCGATCACCCCGGTGTCCGGATGGGAGGCGATCGGCGACGTCGGGATCAGGACTGTGACAGGCCCGGGGTCCGGGCGCATGCCCGACAGGTCGTTGATGGTGTCCGAGACCCGTTGGGCGAGCGAGCGCTTGTAGCCATGCCACCAGGCAGCGACCTGGTTACCGTTCTTGGGCCAGTCCAACAGCAGATCGGTGGCGACCGCGGGGAACTCGCCCCAGTCATCCACCACCGGAGCGGGGACGCCGGGGAGCGCCAGCCGCCACAACCAGGAGGCGTCGGCGTCGGGCGTGCGACCGTCGAGGACCGGGATGCAGCTGGCCTCGAGCGCCTCGCAGGCCCGGAACGTATCCACGCTGCGCGGACCGGAAGGACACGGGACGATGCGGGTGCGGGCGAGGCGAAGCGCATAGGCGTCGTGAGGGAGACCTTGCGAGAACCCGGCGGTCTCGATGTGGGAGCCGCCGTCCACCCCGCGGAGTGCCTCGACGCATTCCTTGCGACGGCGGTTGTTGACCTGCCCGGAGAAGAACCAGCCATCCGGTTTGCCGTAGGGCAACTCGGCGAGATGGCCTCGGAGGTGGGGCGGGTAGCCGACCGGCAGATACCCGTCCGCCTTGTCGCCCTGACGCGGGTACTGCAACCAGAGCCGCATGTTCTGGTGGTCGAGCCGATCGAGTGGGAACCTGCGCTCCTCGTCCGAGGTGACGATCACCAGCGCCCAGGAGAGCCCGGCCAGCGCTGCGTTGATGGCGTCGGCGTTGCCGGCCTGATTCGCGCCAGGGACCACGACGATGGCGCCCCCAGATCCGCTCAGGGCGTCCAGCCCTACCCGATGGTCGAACTCGTAGCCCGTAGGCCATCCCGGACCACTCAGGGCGTCGTTCAGGAGCGCCTGGTCCCAGCACTCCACGCGGTTCACGAGCCAGACGACCGGGATCACTGGACGGTCACCCATCGCCACTCCCCGAACTCCGGGTCCCGTTCCACCGTCACGTCGAACCCCGCGCACCAGGACCGCACCGTGGCCTCGTTGGCCTGATGCGACAGGAACGCATCTTCGGTCCCTTCGACGTACTGGAAGCAGAAGCGGCCACCTGGGTCGAGACGTGCCATCACGTCGGCGACGTAGCGGGCGCACTCGCTGTGGGGGAGGTGTTGGAACACCGTCACCGAGTAGGCACCCCCGAACGGCCCCTCCGGCATCTCGTCGGCGAACGACACCTGCGGAGCGTGCCGTCGCGCCATAGCGAGGATCTGAGGGACCGGGTCGAACCCGACGACCTTGGCCTGCGTCTGGTACTGGTAGACCGCAGCGAGACGGCCGGTCCCGCACCCGAGATCGAGCACGGAGTCAGGGTCACCAAGCCGCAGCGCGATCAGGTCAGCGACCCGGCCAGCGTCGTAAGGCGGGTCGCCCTGCGTGTTCAGAGGGACGTCGGCGCCGCGCAGCGACCGCCACCACTCGATCTCGGTAGCCGTCACTGGACGAACAGCTTCTGCTCGACTGGCCAGTAGAAGGCGTGCACCTCATGGTCGGTGCACAAAGGCGTCTTCTCATAGTCGAGCGCGGCCATCCACTCGTCGAGGCGTTCGGGAGTGTCGCTGTACATGTCCCGCATGAAGTCTGGATGCACGCTCACCCAGACGAGCGGCCGATGCTCCTTGAGAACCCTGTGAGCGCTGAACAAAACCTCACACTCGGCGCCTTCGACGTCGATGGTCAACGCGGTCGGCGGACCGATCTCCATGGCAAGCGAATCGGCTGTGATGCGTTGTACGTCTGGGCGCTCGCACAGGTTCAGGAACCCGTGGTCACTGATGACGGCGCCGTCGGCATAGTGCGGCCAGCCACCAACCGTGATCTCCGGTTCCGGCCAGCCGGTGCCACCGATGAACCCTGCGAATGTCGCAACCGGCTGCGCTAGATCGTTGGCGTCCCAGATCGCCTTGATGTTGGGCCACACCTTCTTGTTGGGTTCCACGAGCGCCACGTCGTTGCCCCATGACGCCCACAGAGCGGGGAAGTCGCCTTCCTCGGCGCCGATGTCCCAAACGGTGTGACCGCCCTGGCCGAGGTAGTGGTGCATGCAGGCGAGCCGGGTTGCTTCCCACCAGGGCCACTGAGGACGGTCAGCGCGGTGATCGGGCAGTACGAGCGGCCAACGGCCGTTGATCAGGGTCTCCCTCACGCAGCGGCCTTGGCGAGCAAACCCTGCTCGGCCATGAGGTCGACGAGCTGGCCCATCCGCACCTCGTAGGTGTGGTTGGCGAGTACGTGTGCCCGGCCGCGGGTCGAGATCCGCTGCCGCAAACCATCGTCGGTGAGCGCCGAGTCGATCCGATCCCGCAGTCCATCCCAGTCGCCGGCCGGCCAGGTGACCAGGTGTTCTCCCGCGGTGAAATGGTCATCGAGACCGGGAGTCTCCGGATGGATCAGGAAGCCACCACGGCCGACCGTTTCAGGGATGCGATCTGACCAGTAGCGGTCGGCGTGTGGAGTGCCGGCGAAGCATGAGTCACCGACCAGCACCTTCACGGAAGCGTACAGATCGCGGAGGGCGTCCCCGCGGACGGCGTGCTCGCCCCGCTTGGGCCAGAACGCACAGCGGTCCCCGTAGGTTGAACGGAGCCATCCGACCAGCTCTGCCCGGTGGTTCGACTCGCGGTGGTAGGCGCCCTCCCAAGACCCCACGAAGGCGACATCGGAGGCGAGCTGCGGCCGGTAGGTGCCCGGCGCGCACTCTGCCTCGGAGACGCCGGGCGGGAACCAGGCATGGTTGACGCCTGCGTCCGCCCAGCGCTCGTCGTTGCCGCCGTCAGCGGAGCACATGAGGTCGGTGCAGAAGAACGGTTCCTTGCCCGGCCCGTAGATCTGGGCCTCGCGGTAGAGATCCCAGTAGCGGTCCAAGTGGTAGGAGACGGTCGGGATGCCACGCTCACGCATCGCCTGCAAGAACATGCTCTGGCGGCGGTGGGTGCGGGGCGGGGCGAAGCCGTGCGTGTGGGTCCACAGCACGAAGTCCGTGTCGTCCGGGATCGTCTGGCCGTGTGTCCAGGGGAACCCGTTCTCGTGGATCGGGACGACCGTGTGTCCGTTGGCCTCGAGCGCCCGTGCGACGTGGTTCTCGGTCGAGTGCGGGGCGGAGCCGGGTCCCACATTGCCGATGTAGACGACCCTCACAGGCCGGCCTCGGCCTTCCGCTTGTCGATCTGGCGCCGGATCGTCTCGGGCTTGGCCCTGTGATGGACCTTCAGCCCGAGGGCTTCCGCCTCGGCGACGAGGATCTCCCGCTCGTCGGCGCTCCCAGGCTCGACGGGGGCCGAGAAGGTGTCGGTGAGCTCACCAGGGTTGTGGAATCGGGCCTCGCCGGGGCGGCTGTCAGCGAGAATCCATCCGAGCTTGCTCGACCGGCGCTCGAACGCCCCTCTGCTGACCTCGGACTCGTGGCCGGTCACCGAGTGGACGATGCGGACCTTCTCGGTGGCCATCAATCGCCGGACCTGTTCTCGGCTTCGGCGAGGTGGGCACGCAGGTGCCGCTCGGCACCGGCCTTGTCCGCTGCCGACGCGTTGGTCTGCGGCAACCGGGCCAGAGCGTTGCGGACACCGGCGAGATTCGCCGGGGAGCCGAGGCGGGGAGCGTGATGCGGCAGGTGGTAGCTGCCCTTAGCGTCAGGGTCTCCGCCCGAGTCGCGGATGGCGTGCATGTGCCAGAGCACATCGGCCCTGTTGGGGGCGGCAGCGACAGCGGCGGGGCCGTCCCAAGTGCCCCCAACGACGCCTGTCTTGTGCACGGGGTGGGCCGTGCTCTGGATGACGTCCTCACGTGAGCCCGTCGACTCGACGGTCCGCGACCCGCGGCGCCGGGAGGCTGCCGACCTGATGCGTTCGTCCATGTCACCTTGCGCCATGAGTCACCTCGGGTAGATCGGGTGAGCCCGGCCCGCCGGAGGGCGGACCGAACGGGCCGGGCTCGAACGTCACGACGACGCAGGCGTGAGGACGCCGAAGTAGCTGCGATCCGACGCCGTGGCCTCCAGCGGGTTGACCGGGTTGGCGATCTGCCAGCCGAACCGGCCCGTGACCCGCAGAGCCACGGAGTCCTGCTGCATGAGGTTCAGGACGACGTTCCCGGAGTCGTCGGAGATGACGCCCTCGGTGAACACCTTGAACGTCATGTCCTGACGGACACCGAGGATCGCCTTCGACCAGTCGCCGGCGATCAGGCTGGCGACGGTCGGGAACCAGCCGCCGTTCTGGACCTGCGGCAGCGGGAGCCCGTACAGGGTGCCCGGCTGACGCTCCGAGACCGTCCCGGTGGGCGGCGCGTAGATCGGGACGCCGTCATCCGAGCGGAGACGGGTGAGCCGCCACGGGAACCCGGGGGCGGTCGCGAACCCGGTCGAGTTGGCACCCTGCTCCGCCATGACCTGGAGCAGCTCGGCGACCTCCTCGGCGAGGTCCTCACCGGAGCCCTCGACGACGCTGTTGCCGGCAGCGATCGCCGAGTTCACGATGGCCTCACCCCACGTAGCGGGGCGCGACTCGTTGAACAGGATCGTCCGGTCCAGCCGGCGGCCGAACGCCTCGGCGATCAGGGGCCGCACCTCCGACCACACGGGGACAGCGGAGTCGTCCAGGTACGCCTCGGGGATCGCGACGATGACCGCGATCTCCTCGGCGGTCAGGATGAGGTTGTCCCACTCGGCCGCGGTGGTCTGCTTGAGGCCCGTGTCACCCGTGACGAAGTAGGCATCGGGCAGCGCCGAGAGGACGGGCTGTCGGCTCGTCTTCGCGGACATGGGGACCCGCCGGGCGAGGGACAGGATCGCCGACGACTTCGGCATCTCCTTGATGACCTCGGCGACGTAGGGCTCGGGGACCAGCGCGTCGGAACCCGAGCCGGCCCGGTTGATGGACTCACTGAAACCGGCCATGCCGGGTTACCTCCTGTGTGGGGGCGCGAAACGACCCGCCGGGTTGGCGGGTCGGATGTCATGTGCCCCCAACTAGGGGGGCGGTTCAGCGGCCGGCCTGACCCCTGATCCAGGCGTCCATGTCAGCCTCCGGCCGCTCGGCCTGGGCTTGAGAACGGGCACCGAAGTTCGGGGTGCGGACGGCGGCGAGGTGGGGCTTGTCCTTCACGAGGGCCTCGACCAAGCCGCGGATGACCTCGGTGTCGACCTTGCCGTCCTCGCTCACTTCGACGCCAGACAGAGCGCCGTTGCCGGTGAGGATGGCGTAGACGTCGCCGGGGTCTGCGGCCTTGCCGGCGG
>WUUC01117402.1_pt1 | contig 28517 bp, 46 predicted proteins | sample 6278441 | NCBI WGS metagenome assembly WUUC01 (sample SAMN13675441, study PRJNA597444) | soil metagenome | isolation source: soil | place: USA: Washington | collected 2017-10 | reverse complement strand
TGGGTGCTGGTCATGTGGATGACCGAGGCTATGGGGTGGGTGCAGCAGCGAGGTTGGCGAAGGAGCAGCGCCGGCGGGCTGTGCGGTTTGTGGTGGGGTCAGCGCGGGATGCAGGGGATGCCGCGCTACTCCTCGAAGCGTTGGGGTTGAAGGCTGAAGAAGGACGAGCAGGGACGGAGACAGCAGCATGAGCGAGCAGTCAGACACCTACGGCTTCATCGCCACTCTGGATGGCGACCAGCTGAACATCGCCGACAGCATGGGCGGTGGCACGTACGCCGACGTGACATACCGCAGGGAGGCCGTGGAGGCGATCAAGTCCTACATCCGGGACACGGCGCAGGAGGTTGCGGAGGCGATCGCCGACGACCTCGACCTGGACGACGATGAGTCCGACGAGGACGACTGACCGGGCGATTGAGGGTCGGGACGGAACGGAGAAGGTGGCATGACGAGTTGGCTCCACGTCGTGGCGGTGGTGAAAGGCGCCCAAGAGGGCGACGCCTACGCCCACTTCGCCAGCCTGTTCGGGTTCCGCGCGCATGTAGACGCCGCTGCGGGCCTTGGCTTCGTGGACGGGCAGGCATACCGCGACGATGTGACGGTGACCGACGCGGGGCGTTCGTTCTACGAGCGGTTCAGGTTGGCGGAGCTGCCTGCTGGACGGGCAGCCAACTGGCTCACCGCTCGCCTTCCGGTAGCTCGCGCGGCGGTGTCCGAGTTGGAGCGCCGGGCGGTCTTGGGGTCGGGGGTGGATACCCCATGACCGATATCGAGCCCGACGTCGTGGTGCATCTGTGCCCGCCTGGTGACGAAGCGCAGTTCCCATGCTGCGGCGGTTGGCCGCTGGAGCACCTCAGCGAGCGGATCACCGCCGACCCGGAGCTGGTGTCTTGCCCAGGCCGGTCGGGGGTGGATACCCCATGAGCACAGACCCGACGAGGGAAGATCAGCTTCGCGACCTGCTGCGGCAGGCCGCCGACGCACTCGTGGATGTCGGCAAGAAGGCGATCGTGGTCAAGCCGACCCTGAGCACGCCGTACTCGGACGACCCGTCCTGGACGCCGTGGACGCGGTTCCTGGAACAGGCCGCCCGGAAGGCCTACAACCTGGGCCATGAGATCCGTCGACAGCTTGGGGAGGCGAGTCAGGATGGCCGCTGACGATCTTGTGTCTGGTGTCCTCACCCGCATCTCCCATCTGGAAGCTGACGCGCGCGAAGCGGCCAAGTACAGCTCCGCGCAGTGGGACTCGGCGACGTCGGCTGTGGTGGATCTCGGCGGCGGCGATCTCGATGATTTGATCCCGGTCCCCGCGAGCCCGATCGCTAACCACATGGTCGCGCATGATCCACACGCGGTGTTGCGGTTGTGTCGGGCACACCGACAGATCGTGGAGCTGTTCCCGGTCAGCGAACCGCACCTCGACACGCACGGCAGCTTCTACGGCTTCCAGTCGCGTGACTGCGGCGAGCACCGAACCGTCGGGCCGCATCGGGCGTGGTGCTTCGACTGCTCGGAGTGGTGCTATCCGGCCGCTCCGTGTGCCCGGTGTCATGGCGTGCATGAGGCGCTGCGGATCTTGGCTGTTGGTTTGGGTGTTGTGGAGGAGGACCAGTGAGTGAGCCTTTCGAAAGCCGCAGGGAGGTGATCCTCGCGACCGTTGATGACCTCGTCAGCGAGTTCCTCTACTACGGCCGCAAGGAAGACCAGACGCTCCCACGAGGCGCGATTGAGGAAGCTGTCGCGGCGGGCGAGATCAGCGTGGACGAGATCGCTGCTGCGTTCAGCGCGGGCCTACGGGAGACGCTGTGACGAGCGAGTTCGGGGTTGTGGAGGAGGACCAGAATGGCGAGTGACTCGGCGATCTACCTCGTGGTGATGGACACAGGCGGCCTGTTCGGCACCTACCTCGACCACGATCGGGCGTTCCGGAACGCGGAGTCGATCGGCGGTGTCGCCGCGGTACTGCCGATCGCGGCTGACTACCGACCAGGCTCAGCTCCTCCGGCGGTGGACTGATGACCGACGACGAAGCGCTGGTGACCTTCCTACTGGAGAAGATCGCCGGGGACGCCCAGACCGCCCGCGCGATGCCGCACGCGATCGCGAACCTCCAGTCCCGCTGGTCACCCACCATGCTGCTCGCGGACTGCGACGCCAAGGCGCGGGTCGTCCAGCACTGCGTAGCCTCGATCGAGGCGTGGCGCGGTGACCTGACGGGCTCCGCTGAAGCCGCCTGCGCGATCGCCGACCTGACCATGGTCCTCAAGCTGTTGGCGTTGAAGTACGCCCACTTGAAGGACTACAGGGAGAGGTGGGCGCCATGACCTCTCCTGGCCGCTGTCATGGTCCTGGATGCCGGAACGTGCCCAAGGTCGAGTTCTGGTGCTCGGAGTCGTGCCAGGCGCAATGGGATCGCCAGGCAGCGGGACTACCGGAGCCGCCCGGACCGCTGACCCTGGAGCGGATCGCCCACCTGTGCGCCATCCCGGTCCAGATGCTCGTGGAGAACCCGGCGTCGGGCTGGCTCACGGCGGCGGTCGAGGAAGCCCGCCCAGAGGTTGAGGCGGCGTTCGCGGAGGCGGTGGAGCAGACCGCGGTGACTATCCCCGCGCCGTCGACAGACCCCATGGAGGACATCCTCCGCGCCTACGAGCACATCGAGCAGGTCGCACCGCCTGAGCCGGTCAAGGTCACCCGCGAGCAGTGGGCTGCGCTGAGAGCGCAGTCGCCGACCTACCCGGAGTACGCACGCCCGAACCTGCTGTCGGGTGTCCCCGTCGTGCTGGTCGACGACCCTGCTGACGCCACGTTCCCGCCTGATGGTGCCGAGTTTCCGCAGGTGGCACCCAAGGATCCCCAGGTCGGGTTCGTCCGTCGCTGGCTGGACAAGCTGAGGAGACACCCATGACCGCGATCGCAGGGCTCGTGCACGACGGCAAGGTGCTGATCGGCGCCGACTCGGGCGGTGTCGCCGGGTGGACGTTGAACGTCCGCAAGGACGCCAAGGTGTTCGCGAACGGCCCCTACGTCATGGGGTTCACCACCTCGTTCCGGATGGGGCAACTCCTGCGGTGGTCGTTCAAACCGCCCGCGCCGGGTAAGGGGTCGCTGGAGCGGTTCATGTGCACCTCGTGGGTCGATGTGGCCCGGAAGGCGCTGTCCGATGGCGGGTGGGCCACGAAGAACGCCGAACGCGAGGTCGGTGGTGTCCTGCTGGTTGGTGTCCGGGGCCGCCTGTTCCGCATCGACGAGGACTGGCAGGTCGGCGAGCACGGGGAGGGCTACGCCGCTGTCGGGTCGGGTGAGCAGGTGTCGTTGGGTGCGCTCGCCGCCACGGAGCATCTGGGGTTGGATCCGGAGAAGCGGGTGCTGGCGGCGTTGGAGGCGTCTGAGCGGCACAACATCGGGGTGCGTGGCCCGTTCCATCTGCTGTGGGAGAAGCCGCGTCGGGGCTCGGCCAGCTTGGAGGCGTCGTGACGGTTTCGGATCCTCGTCTTCTGCACAAGGTGATGGAAGACGCGCGGGACGCCCTCCACGACCTGTGTGATCCACCGAAGCGATCGGTGTGGCGGGAGGACGGCACCCTCACCCGCCACACCGCCGACAGCCTCCTAGCGCAGCTGCGGGACGAGGTCGCGAACTCCTCCAACCGCGGCGGCCGCCGACGGTCCTCCAACTCGTCCCCGGTCGGTGTGGACGCGCTGGATCTGTGGAACACGATTGCCACTGGTGCCCTGTTCCTCGCCGCCCAAACCGGCGCTCATTTGGACGGTGTGGAGGTGGAGCACGTCCTGCGCGCCTCCGTAGCGGCCGCCGGCGTCCTCACCGATGTGGAAGCAGTGTTGGGTGTCCGCAACGCCCTCGAAGGCTGGCTGAAGGCCATCAGGACCCTGTTGGATCCGCCGAAGCGGGTGTCGTTGTGGGGGCAGGCGTGCCCGATGGAGACGTGCGGGAACACGACGGTGTGGCGGCAGGACGAGTCGGATGGTGAGGTGAAACGCACCGCCGCCTTGGAGATCGTGTTGGAGGAGGACCAGTTGGGCGCCAGGGTGGCGAAGGAGTGCCGTTGTCTGGCGTGCAACGAGGTGTGGCCCCGTAACCGCCTGTTGTTCCTGGCGAGGTTGTTGGGGTCTGATGTGTCCGGTTTGGGTGGGGTTGAGGAAGGTGAACCAGCAGCATGACCACTGACCTTGCAGCCTGGCTGCTGGAGCAGATCACCGAGGACGAGCGGGGCGCAACAGCCTCGGCCGAGGCTGAGAATGCCACCTCTTGGGGGACTCGCCACGACTCCAACTACATCGAGGACTGGACGTTGGTCACCGGTATCGAGGAGCCCCTTTCGGAGGCGACTGCACGGCATGTGGCGAACTGGGACCCGTCCCGGGTGCTGGCCGAGTGCGACGCCAAGCAGCGGATCATCGAGCTACACACGGGTGGTCACGAGTGCTCGGTCTATGACCACAACGGCGAGATCGACAGCTGTCGCTACGTCCATGGTGACCTCGGCGAGGACTGTTCGACGGTGCGGGCACTGGCGCTGCCCTACGCGGACCGCCTCGGCTACCGAGAGGAGTGGAAGCCGTGAACCTTGCCGACGCCCCCACCTACCTCACCTACGAGCGGCTGGTCGCCGAGCTCGGGCGGCCCCGCCGACAGGTCGCCGAGCACCCAGCGGGATGGACGATCACCGCCTCGGAGTTCGTCACGACGGACAAGACCCTCGCGTCCGCGGTCGCCGCCGAGCTGGACCGCATCGACCCGCTCCCGGGCCGGATGTGGCGGGTCGGCGAGAACGGACCCGAGTAGCGACACGCCGTAGCCAGGACCCGTGTGGACGGTTCGACCTTCAACGATCTACGATGACCCCACCGAGAACAGTTGTGCCCAAGCCCAGGTCGGCTGACCTGGGCTTCCGTCATGTTCAGGGCAGGGTGAAGCCCCATGACTGTCCCCGTTCAGGCCCCGTGGGAAGTAACGAACCTGCAGGTCCAGGTGTCCAACACGCTCGCCCAGATCGACTGCGCCCTCGACCACGGTGACCGGAAGGCGTTCCGGGTCTGGTCGGGCCGCTACCTGTCGTTGACCGGCAGGCTCGCGAACCTCCTCACCCGGATCGTGACCAGCGAGAGGTGACGCATGCCGAAAGTCCCCGGCTCGATCTCCCGCACCGAGATGCGGGAAGCGCTGGCCGCGCTCGGCGTTGACACCGACAACCTGCACACGATCCACATCGACGCGCACTCGGCTCGGCTGTCCTACTACGCCGCCGACGCCGCCGGGCAGAAGTACCTGACGGACGGCGCACCCACCGAGATCAGCTACACGGTGCCACTCCGCGCGCGGAGCGAGGCGTGACCGGGTGGATCGTCTCTTGTGTGGCTGGCCCGTCGACCGGCCTGGTCCCATCGAGCACTGCGCCGAACCCGGTGACCGTCGCGTACCTAGTCGATGCTCAGGAAGTGCCGCTCCACCTGGGCGCCAAGCGCCGCGTGTGCCTGTGTCTCTGCCAGGACCACGACTGGCCCACCAAGATCCAACTACCCGGAATCCCCGGGTAAACACTCGCATCTGCAAACGCCATGCCGACTCGCCCCTGCCTGGGCTCCCCACACCACCAGCCAGGCCACACCCTCACCACCAACCGCGGCTCACGGTGCAACGCATGCGCCACCGTCCGCGAGACCGGACGGACCAGGGCCAAGCGGGCACGCCGCCCCTACACCAACGCCGAACGAGTCCGCCGCGCCGAAGTGGTGAAGGCCCACCGGGAGGCACACGGGGACTGGTGCCCGGGGTGGCAGCGCCCACCCCATCCCGCGTCCCAGCTGACCGCTGACCACCCGACACCGGTAGCAGCGGGTGGAACCGAGGAACAACCACTCGAAGTCCTCTGCGCGTCCTGCAACAGCCGCAAAGGCGCCACCCCACCCGCCCAGGGGTAGGGGGGCCCACCGCTGACGCAAAAAGGGGCCCAACAGATGACCCCGTCCTTACGAGTCTCGTTTTCTGTACGGGTCTGGGGCTCACGCGCGCGGGAGGTGCGTTATGCCTGGTAGAGGGCCTGCGCGATCGGCTGACCCTGTGCGCCGCAACACCCGGTCTGCGTCGATGAAGCTGCCCGCGGAGGGCCGTCAGGGTGAGGCTCCGGAGTGGCCGCTGCGTCCTGACGTGCAGCTGTCGGCACGGCTCGAGGTGCTGCGCGCGGAGCAGGCCGATCTCGAGGCGGCGTTGGACGGTTGCGAGCCGGGCAAGGAGGCGAACCGGCTCCGGCACCGGCTGGGGCAGAACGTGGAGAAGGTCGCGTTGACCGAGGCGGTCATCCGGAACGCCGACGAGCTCGAGCGGGAGCTGTGGGCGGACCTGTGGGCGACGCCGCAGGCGGTGGCGTGGGAGCGGCTGCGGTGGACGCGCGAGGTGGCGCAGTACGCGCGGTGGAAGGCCCGCGCCGAGCTCGGTGACCTGGACGCGTCGAAGGAGGCGCGGATGCTCGGTGACCGGCTGGGCCTGACGCCGATGTCGCTGCAGAGCCTGCACTGGGAGATCGTCGCGGACGAGGTCGCCGAGAAGCGGCAGCGGTCCGGCGGGGCGCGGGGCCGGATCAAGGCGGTCTGACGTGCCGTGGCGTGGGCCCTCCGAGGAGGGCGAGTTCCCCACGCTCGGCTACGACGTCGGCGAGTGGATCGAGGAGCACCTCGTCATCCCTGACGGCTACCAGCAGGGTGAGCCGTACCGACTGACCGACGAGATGTGGAAGTTCCTGATCCACTACTTCCGGCTGTACCCGCACGCCGCGCCCTGGCCGGCCGAGTTCGGTCTCCACTACACCGGCGGCCAGCTGCGCAGAAGCCAGAAGTGGGGCAAGGACCCGTTCGGCGGCGCCGCGATCGGGCTGGCCGAGGCGTTCGGCCCCACGCGGTTCGACGGGTGGGACGCGGCCGGTGAACCGGTCGGGAAGCCGTACCCCACCCCGCTGATCGTGTGTCTCGGCACCAGCGAGGACCAGACGGACAACACGTGGCGACCGTTGCTGTCGATGATCCGCAACGGCCCGCTCGTCGACACCCCCGGGCTCGACGCGGGCGAGACGCGGGTGATGCTGCCAGGCGGCGGGAAGATCGAGCCGGTCACCACGTCGGCGAAGGCCCGGCTCGGGGCACCGATGACCTACGTGGCGATCACCGAGTCGCACCTGTTCACCCTGCAGGGCGGGTTCCGCAAGGTGTGCGGCGCGGTGAAACGGAACGTCGCCGGCATGGACGGCCGCTGGATCGAGCTCACCAACGCGTGGGACCCCACGGAGGGGTCCGAGGCACAGGTCACCGCCGAGTCCGGGGACCCGCGGGTGTACGTCGACACGATCGAACCGAACCGGGTCGACGACCTCACCGACGACGAAGCGCTGTACGCGGAGCTGCTCCGCCAGTACGGCGACAGCGCCCGGGAGAACGGCGGCTGGGTCAACCTCCGTGGCCGCATCATCGACGAGGTCCGCTCCAACCGGTACCTCGAGTCCGACCGGCGCCGGTTCTTCCTCAACGAGATCGTCGCCGGCGAGAGCGTGCTGGTCGACCCGACCCGCTGGGACATGCAGGCTCGTGACGAGCTGCTCGCCCCGAAGACGCCGATCGCGCTCGGGTTCGACGGGTCGAAGTACCGGGACGCGACCGCGCTGGTCGCGTCCCGCCTGTCGGACGCCCGGCTGTTCGAGATCGCGGTGTGGGAGCGCCCGAAGGACGCCGACCGCGAATGGCGGGTGCCGTCCGCGGCGGTCGACCAGAAGGTCAAGGACACGTTCGAGGCCTACGAGGTCGCGGTGATGTTCGCGGACCCGTACCGGTGGCAGGACTACCTCGACGCGTGGGCCGCAGCGCTGGGCTCTGACCGGGTGGTGGAGTTCCCCACCAACCAGGAGCAGCGGATGGACCGGGCGATCGAGCGGTTCCAGACCGCGTTCGGCAACTCCGAGATCACGCACGACGGCGCGAAGCTGCTGACCGCCCACTTCAAGAACACGGTGGTCGTGAAGGGCGCCCGGAAGAAGCCGCGGCCGGGCGAGGAACTGTCGCTGGCCACCCACTACATGAAGCTCGCGAAACGCGGCGACGGCCTGTGGATCGACGCCGGTGTCGCCGGGGTGCTGGCCCACGAGGCCCGCGCCTACGCCGTCGAGCACGACCTCACCCCGAAAGCAGCTCAGCCGTTCTTCGGCTCGTGGCGATGACCGATCTGAAGGGACTGAACCGTGGGTTTGTTCCAGAGGATCGGTGAAGCGTTCAGCGGGAAGCGTTCGATCACCACCCTCGACGACTACGCCACAGTCCTGAACGAGTTCGTCTTCAACGGTGTCCCGTACGCCGCGTCCGGGTCGTTGGGTATTCAGCAGACGCTCACCTCGGACCCGGTGGAGCGGATCCCGAACACCCTCGAGGGGTTCGCGAACCACGCGTACTCGTCGAACGGGATCGTGTTCGCGTGCATGGCGGTCCGCCAGTTGGTGTTCTCCGCGATCAGATTCCAGTTCCAGCAGATCCGGGCCGGACGCCCGCAGATGCTGTTCGGGACACCGGACTTGGGTGTGCTCGAGAACCCGTGGGCCGGTGGCACCACGCAGGACATGTTGTCCCGGATGATCCAGGATGCGGACCTCGCCGGGAACTCGTACTGGACCCTCTTCGACGGGGAGATGATCCGACTCCGCCCGGACTGGGTCGAGATTGTGCTCGCTCCCCGGCGGCACCGCGGCGGCCTGCTGGGGTACCGCCGGGTCGGATACCTGTACACGGAGGGCGGCCCGCAGTCCAACAACGACGCCGTTCCGCTTCTGCTCGACGAGGTGGTGCATTTCGCGCCGCAACCGGACCCGCTCGGCACCTATCGCGGGATGAGTTGGCTGACGCCCGTGCTCCGCGAGGTTCAGAACGACGGCTTGATGAACCAGCACAAGCGGCAGTTCTTCGTGAACGGCGCGACGCCGAACATGGTGGTGAAGGGGATCACCGCGGCGACGAAGACCCAGTTCGACGAGATCGTCGACATGATGGAAGACCGGCACAAGGGCATCGCCAACGCCTACAAAACGCTGTATCTGACAGCGGGAGCTGACGCGACCGTTGTCGGCAAGGACCTGCAGCAGCTGGACTTCAAGGCCACCCAAGGTGCTGGCGAGACCCGCATCGCGGCGGCCGCCGGTGTCCACCCTGTCATCGTCGGACTGTCGGAAGGCCTCGCTGGTTCGTCGTTGAACGCGGGCAACTTCTCGGCCGCGCGCCGTCGGTTCGCCGACGGAACAATGCACCCGCTGTGGCAGAACGCGTCCGGCAGCGTCCAGCAGATCATAACGCCGCCGCCAGGGTCTCGGCTCTGGTACGACGCCCGGGACATCCCGTTTCTTCGCGAAGACGCGAAGGACGAGGCCGAGATCATCCAGACCCGCATGATGGCGATCGAGTCGGGAGTGCGTGGCGGGTTCAAGCCCGAATCTACGGTGGCCGCGATCACGACGGGCGATCTCACGCTGCTCGAGCACGGCGGGCTGTACAGCGTGCAGCTGCAACCGCCAGGGACCGCGGCGCCCGAAGGCGAGGACCCGCAGCGCTACGCCGTCACCGTAAGGAACGAGACGCAAGCCAAGGCGCTCATCAGGGATGGATGGACGCCGACTCCGATCGCTGCGGCGCCCCCGGATGCCCCGGTTATGCGCTGGACGTCGACGCGGCTGGACCGCGGCGGAGAACTACCACGGAAGGAGCCGTCCATGGCGACGGACGAGACGCGGGAGCTGCTCGCATCCACCGAGTACGAGGGCGTGTTCAACGCGGTCATGTCCGGGACCGAACCCGGGCTGCTGACCGAGGCGCAGCGGGCGCTGCTGGTGAGGGCCCGCGAGCTCACCAACACCGCGGCGCCAGGCCTGCCGATGCCGTCCCGCCACGACCCGACCAGGAGTGACGAGGAATGACCACCATTGAACGTCGCACTCTAGCTCGGGAGAACCTGTGCCGCACTGGTTCGTTCGACCTGGTCCGCGCTGACGACGACGGCGCCGATGATGGTCTCACCATCGAGGGCTACGGCGCGGTGTTCAACGCCCCCACGCGAATCGACTCGTGGGAGGGCACGTTCGACGAGGTGATCGCGCCAGGCGCGTTCCGCCGCAGCCTTCGCGCGAAGACCCCGCGGATGCAGTTCGACCACGGCCGCCACCCGCTTCTCGGCTCCGTGCCGCTGGGTCGCTGGGACGTCGCGGAGGAGGACGCACACGGTCTGCATGTGGTCGGACGGTTGTCCGACAACTGGCTCGTGGAGCCGTTCCGCGACGCGATCCGCGACGGTGGAGTGGAGGGTATGTCGTTCCGGTTCTCCGTTATTCGCGAGGAGTGGCGCGACAACGCTGGGAAGCTCATTAAGCCTGACGAGCTTCTCGACCTGCTCTGGACGGGCGGCGGTGACCGCGGGCCCATCCAGCGGACCCTGAAGGAAGTGAAGGTCACCGAGGTCGGGCCTGTGGTGTGGCCGGCCTACGAGGAGACCACGGTAGGTGTCCGCTCCAAGATCCTCACCATCGACTTGGGTCGGCTGACCGACCCGGAGACGCGCCGCGATTTGGCGCAGGCTGTTGCCCTCGCGGACGCGGCCAACCGCAACACCGAAGATGACGGCCCGCAAACCACCGGGGAAGCGCCCGACGAGCACGCCGAGGAGTCTTCGCGAGACTCCGCCGACGCCCCGCGAGTCACCGATTCCACGCCCGGAGAGCACCCGTCCGCCCCTGCTGTGCCCAAGACGTTCTCCGCCAAGGAGTTCGCCAAGAACGCGCGCAGCCACGTGCTCTCCTTGAAAGGACTGTGACCGCTATGGCGGACGAGAGCAACGGTCAGACCCAGAACCAGAACAAGGGCCCGACCCTCACCCACTCCGGATGCATCAACCGGCTTCGGGAGATCACCACCGAGGTGGAGCGGCTCGCCGAACTCGACGAGCTGAACCCGGCCGACCAGACGTACTTCGACGAGCTCCGTGAGGAGTTCACGACGGTCGACCGGCACCGCGCCTACCTCGAGCGCCAGGCGCACCTCGCCGAGATCAAGTCGGCCGCGGCGAACGCGTCGGCGTCGAACCTGCGGCTCGAGCGGGGCGCCTACAGCGCGCCGGCTGGCAGCAATTCCGGCGACTACGACCGGGACGCGATCCTCGAGCCTGACAGCATCGAGGAGCAGCGGTTCCGCAACCCGTGGAACCTCGGCGAGATGCGCACGTTCGGCCGTCCGGTCGAGGAGCTCACCACGGAGTACCGGTCCCGGGCGCTGTCCGCGGTCGAGAAGATGCCGGGCGCGAACGACAGGATCCGCTCGGCGGCCACCGAGATCATCGAGCGGTGGGACGACGAGGACGGCAAGCTGTCCCGGCTCGCCCTCGCGCTGTCCGATCCGGTGTACTTCCGGGCCTGGTCGAAGATGGCACGCGAGCCCCAGGCTGCCGACCTGTCCGACGAGGAGCGCAGGGCGATCGCGAACGTGAAGACGTTCGCCCGCGCCATGTCGCTCACCGACACCGCGGGCGGCTACCTCGTGCCGTTCCAGCTCGACCCCACTGTCATCATCACCGCGAACGGGTCGGTCAACCAGATCCGGCAGGTCGCCCGCCAGGTCGTCGCCACCAGCGACGTGTGGAACGGCGTCTCGTCCGGTGCGGTGTCCTGGTCCTACGACGCGGAAGCGGCGGAGGTTTCCGACGACGCCACCACGCTCGCGCAGCCGACAGTGCCGATCTACAAGGCGCAGGGGTTCGTCCCGATCTCGACGGAGGCGTTCCAGGACGCGGCGAACGTCACCCAGGAAGTCGGGAAGCTCCTCGCGTTCGGCAAGGAGGTGCTCGAGGCCAACGCGTTCGCGGTCGGCACCGGCTCCGGCATGCCGACGGGCATCATCACCGCCCTCACCGGCACGTCGAGCATCGTCACCTCCGCCACCGCCGACACGTTCGCGCTCGCCGACGTGTACGCGCTGGACGGTGCGCTGCCGGCCCGCTACCACATGAGCCCGTCGACGGCGTGGCTGGCGAACCGGCTGATCTACAACCGGACCCGCCAGTTCGACACGTCCGGCGGCGCTGGCCTGTGGGCCCAGAACATCCGAGAGGGCCTGCCGGCGGAGCTGCTGAACCACCGGGCGCTGGTGTCGGAGGACATGGACGGCACCATCACCGCCGCCGCGGAGAACTACGTGGCCGTCCTCGGCGACTTCGACTCCTACGTCATCGCCGACCGCATCGGCATGACCGTCGAGTTCGTGCCGCACCTGTTCGGCGCGAACCGGCGCCCGACCAACCAGCGCGGCTGGCTGGCGTACGTCCGTCACGGCGCCGACTCGGTCAACGACGCCGCGTTCCGGATGCTCAACGTCACCTGACAAGCAACCGTCGACTGAGAGCTCCTGACGTGGGGGCTCTCAGTCGACGGCGCGGAGAGGCATCATGCGATCGACTCTGTACACGCAGACCCACGCAGTCCCGGCCCTCGACCCGGTCTCGCGCACCGCCAATACCACGGTCAACGGCGCAACCGTGGACACTGGCCTCTTCGCGAACGACTTCCGCACCGTCCTGTTCGTCATCTCCACCGGGGCGATCACCGACGGCAGCCACACGTTCGCCGTACAGGACTCCACTGACGGCTCCTCGTGGGCGGCGGCCGACTCGTCCCTCATTCAGGGGACAGCGCCGACCGTGGTAGCCGCAGACGACAACAAGGTGTTCTACCTCGGCTACATCGTCGGCACCCGGCAGTACGTACGACTCGCCGTCACCACCAGCGCGTCGACCTCGGGCGGCATCTTCGGAGCCGTCGCAATACTCGGTGCGGCGTCGTCGTCGCCCGTCACCCGCTCCTAGGAGGAGAAGTCATGGCAGACAAGAAGACCACCCCGACGGACGAGCTGGCGGACCTCGGTATCGACGCCCGGCTCGACAACCGGACCGGCGACCAGCGGCCCACCGTCCCGACGAAGCCGAAGCCGCAGCAGATCGACGGCCCCGAGGTCGGCCACGAGCGCGAGCACGCCGAGCAGAACCCGCCCGTCGAGGACGAGCTCGGGGAGCCGCTCGGCACGAAGAGCGAAGGCCCGCACGGCCTCGGCCCGCACGGCGTGACCGTCGGCGACGCACACGGTCAGCCGGTCGAGCCGCAGGCCGGCGCCGGCGAGGACGACCCGCGAAACCCGAAGGGCTGATGATGGCTGAGCGGAAGATTCTGGAGGCGGGCGAGCCGTTCTCTGTCACCCTCAGGGATGGCACACCGTTCTCTGTGGCACGCGGCGACCGGTTCTACTCCGACGACCAGATCGTGAAGGGCCGGGAGAGGCTGTTCGGCGAGCTGCAGGTGCGGACCTCGGGCCCTGCCCGGCCATCAGCCGCGGCGGAGACCGCGACCGCGGCACCAGGCGAGAGGCGCGTCGTCTCTGTACCGAAGGACCCGCAGGCCACGGAGCTCGACGACCTGCGACAGCAGGCCGAAACAGCAGGTGTGAGGATCGACAAGCGATGGGGCGCGGACAAGCTCCGGCAGGAGATCGAAGCCGCCGACAAGGCCAGGTCGGGGCGCTGACTCCGTGCACCTGGAGGCCTACGCATGGGTCGCGAAGCACGCCACCACGGACCGCGTCACCGTGCTCGACATCGGTGGCCGGAACATCAACGGAACCGTCCGGGACCTGTTCCCCAACGCCGAGTCCTACACCGCGCTCGACATCCGCGCGGGCGACGGCGTGGACATCGTCGCGAACGCGGCGACGTGGGCACCGACCGGGACGTGGGACGTGGTGGTGTGCTGTGAGGTGTTCGAGCACACCGACCAGTGGCCCGCCATCTGCCTGACCGCGTTCAAGGCGCTACGCCCTGGCGGTGTGTTCATCGCAACGATGGCCGGGCCGGGACGCGCGATCCACTCAGGCGTGGACGGTGGCCCGTTCCTGTACCCGGGCGAGCAGTACGGCAACGTCCACGGGTTCGCGCTCCGCCGCCAGCTCGAGGCGTGCGGGTTCCTCGACATCACAGTGGACGAGCAGGTGCATTCCTCTGACACGCGAGCGGCCGCTGTCACGTCGGAGAGCGGGAGAGGAGGTGCCACCCGTGGCGCTTGGTGACTCGTACGCCTCCGTGCGGGAGATGAAGGCGCGGCTGACACTCGAAGACGAGGTCGAGGACGTTCAGCTTGAAGCGGCGTTGGTGGCCGCGTCGCGCGGCATCGAGAAGATGTGTGGTCGCCAGTTCAACGACGCCGGTGTCGCGTCCGCCCGACTGTACCGCTCCGAACGATCCAGCGTTAACGTCGACGACTTCCACAGCACCGTCGGCCTCGTTGTCGCTACCGACGTCACGGGCGACGGCACGTACGGCACCGCGTGGGGATCCGCTGCTTACGAGCTCTACCCGCTGAACGGCGTTGTGGACGGGGAGTCCGGATGGCCGTGGTCAAGGATCCGCGCGGGCTTTGCGGGATGCATGGTTCAAGTGACCGCGCGTTGGGGATGGGCGACGGTACCGGCTGCCGTCAAGGAATCCTGCCTCGTCTCCGCGGTGGAGATCTTCAAGCTGAAGGACACCCCGTTCGGCGTCGGAGGCTACGGAGACTTCGGAATCATCAGGGCACGAGACAACCCGTTCGTCGCACGAATGCTTGCCCCCTACGTCCGGCACCCATGGCTGGCGGCATAGATGGCAGACGAGAAGCTCAAGCAGGTCCGGGACGCGATCGCTGACCGGTTCAGCACCATCCCCGGGTTGACCGGGCTGAAGACGGTGCCCAGCGCTATCACCCCACCGGCCGTAGCCGTGGAGGTCGAGCGCATCGACTACGACACCACAATGTCCCGTGGCTCGGACGACGTCGTGTTCGTCGCAACCCTGTTCGTATCGAAGGCGTCGGAGCGCGCGAGTCAGGACCAGCTGTTCGCGTACCTCTCTGGATCGGGGGCGAAGTCGGTCAAGGCAGCGTTCGAAGCAGATCCAACCCTCGGCGGGCTAGTGTTCGATGCCTCGGTTGCCGAGGCTCGGCAGCCGGGAACCTTCGCGATCGGCGAGATCCCCTACAACGGGGTGCAGTTCGTGATCCCGGCCAGCATGGACAGCGTGTGAAGATCCTCGCCGCCCATCCGGGCCCTCACTTCTCGGTGCACGATGTGTACGTCGGCTGGGTCGAGGCGCTCCGCGGCCTCGGCGCGCGTGTGGCTGAGTTCAACCTCGCGGACCGGCTCACCTTCTACGACCTCGCGATGGTCGAACTCGAGGGCGGCGAGCACCGCAAGGCGCTGTCCACGGAACAGGCGCACGAGCTCGCCGTGAACGGCCTCTACGCAGCGCTGTACCGGATGAAACCGGACGTGCTGCTCGCAGTGTCCGGGTTCTTCTACTCGCCCGCCTTGCTCGACCTGGCCCGGTCGTACGGCACGAAGGTGGTGTTGCTGCACACCGAGTCGCCGTACGAGGATCAGCGGCAGCTGGAGATCGCCGGGCACGCGGACCTGAACCTGCTGAACGACCCCACGAACATCCACCACTTCGAGGCGCTGGCCCCCACGGTGTACGTGTCGCACTCGTACCGGCCCGACACCCACCGGCCCGGCCCGGTCGCCCCGAAGCTCGCTGCGGACCTCGCGTTCGTCGGCACCGGCTACGCGTCGCGCATCGAGTTCCTCGAGCAGATGAACCTCGACGGCCTCGACGTGCTGCTGGCCGGCAACTGGCAGCAGCTCGGCGACGACTCCCCGCTCCGCCGGTCCGTGGCGCACGAGCCTGACGAGTGCCTCGACAACGCGCAGACCGTCGAGGTGTACCGGTCCGCGCAGGTTGGCCTGAACCTGTACCGGCGTGAAGCGCAGGCCGAGCACCTATCCGCCGGCTGGTCGATGGGACCGCGCGAGGTGGAGATGGCCGCGTGTGGCCTGTTCTTCCTGCGTGACCCACGCCCGGAGGGCGACGAGGTGTTGCCGATGCTGCCCACCTTCACCACCCCCGAGGACGCCGCCACCCAACTGCGTTGGTGGCTGTCCCACCCCGACGCCCGCCAGCAGATGGCGGACAAGGCCCGCGAGGCGATCGCAGACCGGACCTTCACCAATCAGGCAGCGCGAGTCCTTCGCCTGCTGGACTCCAAGGAGAGCTGACCTATGGGTCGAATCGCTGGTCGCCGCGGCCGGATCTACATGGGCATCGTCGACGACGCCGCTGTCGCCACCCCGCTGCCGTTCTTCGCGTCGTGGAGCATCAACTTCGCGTCCGACAAGATCGAGGTCACGGCGATGGGTGATGCCAACAAGACCTACGTCGGCGGCCTGCCTGACGCTTCGGGAGAGTTCTCCGGGTTCTACGACGACGAGACCAACCAGACCTACACCGCCGCGGTCGACGGACTTCCTCGCAAGTTCTACCTGTACCCGAACACCGCCCTGCCCACCCAGTACTTCTTCGGCACGATCCTGCCGGACTTCAGCGTGTCGGCGGATGTCGCTGGCGCGGTTTCGGTGTCCGCGTCGTGGTCGGCGTCGTCGCAGGTGCAGAAGGTCGGGTAGTGCAGATCGAGCTGCGCGGCGCGGAGCAGCTAGTCGCGCTCGCGAAGCGCCTCAAGACCGCGACCAAGGAGTTGCGGTCGGACCTGTACCGCGGCATCAACAGGGCGGCGAAGCCGCTGAAGAACAACGTCAAGAAGTCAGCGCGTGAACGGCTGCCGAAGAAGGGCGGCCTGAACAGGCACATCGCCGGCACGAAGATCGCAACCAAACGGCGGGTGACCGGCAAGTACGCCGGCGTCCGCCTGGTCGGCACCTCCGGGTACGACATCGGATCCATCAACCGGGGCCGCGTGAGGCACCTGACGTTCGGGCGCGAACCGTGGGTCAACCAGGTTGTGCAGAAGGGCTTCTGGAGTGACCCGCTGGCTGCGGGTGCGCCAGACGTGCGCGACGAGGTGCAGGAAGTCATGGACGACATCGCGAAGAAGCTGGGAGCCGAATAGATGGCATCTGTGTACATGAGAGTCGTCTACACGGACGGCCGCGAGAAGGTCGTCCGCATCGGACCCAAGACCTACGTGGCGTTCGAACGGCACTTCTCCAAGAACGCCTACCACCTCACAACTGGGCGCACGATGGAGCAGACGTACTGGCTGCCGTGGCACGCCCTCCACGAGGTCGGCGAGGAGGAGCGCGAGTTCGACGACTTCCTGTCCGTTCTCGAGGATGTCACTGCTCAACGCGACACCCCGGACAACCCTGTTGACGAGCAGGCGGTGAACCCGGAGCCGGACCCTTCCCAGACGGCTCAGCCCTCCGGAACCTCATCGAGCTGAGCCTCATCCTGCGGATCCCGCTGCGCGAGCTGGAGCAGGAAGACGAACGCGTGTTGCTGACCTACGTCGACGTGCTCGCTGCTCGGAGGGGGGCCTGAACCGGTGACCTCCAGCCTCGTCTTCGATCTCGTTGCCCGCGACAAGTCGCTTAGCGACACGTTCTCAAAGGCGGGCCGCGGGGCCGACGCCGCCGGCAAGCAGATGAACTCGGCGTTCGCCGGGGCGTCGAAGTCCATCACTGCCGAACTCGACAAGATCGAGAAGGCGGCGTGGGAGTCCGGCAAGGGCCTGTCCACCGAGTTCAGTGCCGCGCTTGCGGTGGTCCGCGATGACTTGGGGCAGGTCACGGATGCGGCGCGCAAGACCGGCGCGGGGCTGGACTCCGAGCTCGGGACGGCGTTGCTGGATGTCCGCAAGGCGATGGAAGAGCTGCGGCCGGTCGCCGACGACGCGGGCGACGCGGTCAAGCAGGCCGCGGTGCAAATGGACAAGGCGTTCGACTCCGCCGCGGCGTCCATCGAAAGCGACATCGAGGACATCAAGCGCGCCGCGTGGGAGTCGGGTCGCGGCATGGACCGCGAGTTCTCCCGCGCCTTGCAGGGGCTGCAGCAGGATCTCGACCGGGTGCGTGGCGACGCGGCCCGGACAGGCGCCGGGTTGGAATCCGACATCGGTGGGGCGCTTCGGGATGTACGGAAGGAAGCCGCCCGCCTCAAGGAGCAGCTGGACGAGGTCGGCGACTCGGCTAGCGGTGCGGGCGGCATCGGTGAGGCGCTGGGCGAGTCCTTGTCCGGCGGGTTCGATGCCGGCGGGCTAGTTGAGGGTCTTGTCGGCAGCGTGGGCGGCGGGGCGGCGGTAGGCGCGGCCGCTGCGGCGGGCGCGGTACTCGGCGCGGCGATGTGGGATGCCTGCGCCGGCGTGTTCGAGTCACGGGAGCTTGGTGGGGTTATTGCTGCGCAGCAGGGCAGCACGGCCCGCGCTGCCGGGAAGCTCGGCGACATCGCGGGTTCCGCCTACTACGACGGGTTCGCGGACTCGATCGAGACTGGCGCGGCCGCCCTGTCCGGTGTACTCAGCCAAGGGCTAGTCGACACGGGCGCGTCGCAGGCGGAGATCCAGGAACTCACGAACATGGCGGCGACCGCCGCGACTGTTGTCGGCGAGGACGCGGACCGGATCGCGCGCGCTGCAAAGGTGCTGCTTGTCACCGGTCTAGCCGACAACGCCAAGCAGGCGATCGACATCATCGTGTCGGCGTCGCAGGACGGCGCGAACGTCACCGGCGATCTCATCGACACCATCGAGGAGTACTCGACCAAGTTCCGGGACCTCGGCCTCAACGGCGAGCAGGCGGTTGGCCTCATCTCCCAGGCCATGGCTGCCGGCGCACGAGACACTGACTTCGCGGCGGACGCCCTGAAAGAGTTCGCGATCCGCGCGCAGGACGGCAGCGAGGCCACAGCCCGCGGGTTCGAAGCGCTCGGGTTGGATGCCCGGCAGATGGGTCAGGACATCGCGGCCGGTGGCGATTCCGCCCGCGACGCTCTCGATGAGACCCTCGACCGGCTGCGCGCGATCGAAGACCCCGTAGTGCGGAACCAGGCTGCCGTCGATCTGTTCGGGACCAAGGCAGAAGACCTGGGAGACGCGCTCTTCGCGATGGACCTGGACGACGTCGCGTCCCAGTTCCAGAGCGTGGAAGGTGCCACCGCTCAAGCAGCGGCCACGATGGAGGCGACCCGCAGCCCGATCGACAAAATGGGTCGAGCGTTCGAGAACTTCGGCAACGCGATCGCGACTGCGATGTTCGCGATGGGCGGCGCGGCCAACGAAGGAGAGGGGGTTGAGCGGAAGTTCGAGAAGGCGGGCCGCGAAACCAGCCGGTTCAAGACCGAATCGGAGGGCCTCGCCGGCAAACTCGACGCCGCGAAGGACGCCACCCGCGGGGTGGCCGAGGAGTCCGCGATCTACGCGGACACTCTCGGCGAGATCATCAGCGCGCAACACGAACTGTCGCAGGCCGTGGTCACGGCCGAGCAGGCGAACCTGAACTACCAGGCTGCGTTGGACGACGTCCAGCAGTCCCTGATCGACAACGGCAAAACGTTGAACGAGAACACCGAGGCGGGCCGCAACAACAAGCAGTCGCTGCTCGGCATGAACGACTCGATCTGGGACGTGATCGCGTCGATGGAGCAGCAGGGGGCGGGCGCTGAAGAGGTGACCGCGTTCATGGGGCAGGCCCGTGAGCAGTTCATCAAGACCGCGATCAGCATGGGTGCGAGCGCCGCTGAGGCGCGCGGGCTGGCGGACCGGCTGGGGTTGATCCCCGGGAATTACGTCGCGGAGGTGCGCGCGGACACCAGCAACGCGCAACGCAAACTGAAGGAGTTGGAGCTCTACATCAACTGGGCGACCCGGAACCGCACCATCAACGTGGGTGTCGCGGGTAGCGGGTTGTCGTTCTGGGACCACCGGGCGGAAGGCGGCCCGGTGAAGCAGGGCGATCCGTACCTGGTGGGTGAGAAGGGCATGGAGCTGTTCGTGCCCGACTCGAGCGGCACGATCATCCCCAACGACGTGCTGATGGACTCGGCGAACCGTCTGCGGCCGCCCATGTCTTCGGACGGCGCCAGCGGGGGGCGCGGCACGGCGCCGGTCGCTGGGTACATCGAGGTGTCCGGGGATGCGGACTCGATGCTCGCGGATTGGCTGAAGACGCTGGAGCGTCGCGGCTACATCAAGTTCGGGATCCGCTGATGGTGTCCTCGCTGCCGGCGGCGACCTACGAGGTGCTGCTCGGTGGGCAGTGGGTGGACGTCACCGCCCACGTGCGGCAGACCAGCGCCACGACCGTCAAGCACGGCAAGTCGGCGGAGTCGAACGCGCCGCAGCCCGCCATGTGCAGCTTCACACTGAACAACGGGACGAAGGACGACCCGCACGACCGGTACAACCCGCGGAACCCGATGTCCCCCTACTTCGGGCAGCTGGTGCGGAACGCGCCATGCCGCGTCTACTTCGGCGACGTCGTGGACACCGTCGAGAACGGGCTCGGCATCAACGGCCCCGCCTTCGCGACTCCGATCTCTGCGCTCGGCGGCGACGTCGACGTTCGGGTGAAGTACTCGTGGGCCGGGCCGGGAGCTGTCCTCGCCACCCAGGCGTCGCCGTCGCCAGCGCGGTTCTGGTTCATCCACATGGACAGCGGCCACCTGCGGTTGATCTGGCTGCCGGGTACCCACAATGTCGACTCCACGGTGCCGCTGCCTGCTACCGGCCTGGGTGTGTGGGTGCGGGCGACCCTGGACATCAACAACGGGGCCAGCGGCCACACCGTCGCCTTCTACACCGCTACCTCCAACGCCGGTCCGTGGACACAGCTCGGTGCCTCGGTCGTCATCGCCGGGGTCACATCCACAGTCGCCGGGTCGGGCGGCTGGTATATCGGGCAGACCAGCAATCAGAACACGGTGCACGCCGCGGAGATCCGGTCGGCGATCGGCGGGACCGTGGTCGCGAACCCGGACTTCACCGCCGAGCCGGTGGGGATCGTCGACTTCACCGACGCCGCGGGCCGGAACTGGACCATCGGGAACATCGTCCCGCCCGGCGCCCTGTACACCGAGACCGCCCGGTTCGCGGGAGAGATCGAGTCGTGGGAGCCGAGGTGGAACGAGAACCGCTCCGACTGCCGGGTGCCGATCCAGGCGTCGGGGCTGCTGCGTCGGATCGACCAGGCGCAGAGCCCGGTGCGGAACGCGCTGAGGTCCTGGATGAACAACCACGTCGACGGCCCTGACACGCTCGGGTACTGGCCGCTGGAGGACAACTCCGACACCTACACCGGGATGCCTGACATCGGTGACGTGGTCGCGACGGTCACCGCGAACCAGCCGTCCGGACAGGTGTTCGGCAAAGGCCGGTTAACCGACTGGCTCGACAACACCATCGCCCTCTACCCGGGCGGCCGCATCGACATCCCCATCGACATCCGCTCGGTGTGGAACACCGGGTTCGAAGTCAGCTTCATGTTCCAGGGCGGCGACGACGACCAGGTCATCGACCTCATCGTCGACTGCGCGACCTACCAGTTCAAGGTCACCTACGACTGGGCCGCGGCCGGTGCCACGGTCACCTTCCCTGACGGCTCCACGGTCAGCGCCGGCAGCGGGGCGGGCCCCTCGTTCCTGCTGCAAGATGGCGGCGCGACCCTCTGCCAGTTCCGAGCGGTCGGGAACCTCGCGGTCCCGAACATCTCCTACCGCCACACCATGTTCTACGTCGAGTCCGGCTCAGTGTCCGGCAACACCGGAGTCGTTCCGACCGCCCCGAACCTGTTCCCGCTCCGCGGCATTACGATCGCCTCCCGCGGAACTTCCACTCGGGCGGTGTCAATCGGGCACGTCGCTGTCCACTCGGTCGACGACCTGTCCACGTACGGCAGCGGGTACGCCCCCTACGACTCCGCGACCGGCCGACCCGCTGAGTACTCCGTCACCCGGTTTCGACGGCTATGCGCCGAGCAGGGCGTCCCGTTCGGCGGCTCGTTCTACCACCCGTACTCGGCCAGGATGGGCCGCCAGTTCCCGGGCACCTTCCTCGACCTGCTCGAGCTCGCAGAGCGAACCGACGGCGGGATCCTGCGCGACGCCCGCGGCAACCGCGCCATCGAGTACATCAGCCTGCACGACCTCTACGACCAGGCCGCGGTGGACCTGTCCTACGCCGACGGACAGATCGCGCCACCTCTCCAGCCAGTCGACGACGACCGCTACCTCCGCAACGACATCCTCGCCAAGCGCAGCGACGGCGGCGAGTACCGAGCGGTACGCCTCACCGGACCCATGTCAATCCAGGACCCGGCCGAGGGCGGAGTCGGACGCTACGACTCGACCGTCGAGCTGAACACCAAGGATGAGACCGGCCTCGCGTTGATGGCCGAGTGGCAGCTCAACAAAGGCACCCTCGACGTAGCGCGCTACGTGTCGGTGACGGTCAACCTCCGGTCACCCGCCATCGGCGACACCCTCTACGCCCAGCTGATCGCGCTGCAGGTCGGCGAGCGGCTGCGGCTCACCAACATGCAGGAAGCGAACGTGTACGCGCCAGTCGACCTGATGGTCATCGGCTACAGCGAAGAGTTCACCCGCAAGATCCACACCATCACGTTCACCTGCGTACCCGAGCACCTCTACCACAGGTGGCAGACCGCCGACGCCACCCGCGGCCGGCTGCCGTCGGGGACCTCCGCGCTGGTGTCCGACGTGAACAGCACAGCCACCTCGTTGTCGGTGTCCTCGGTGAACGGTCGGTGGACAACCGCATCCGGGGACCGGCCGTTCGACATCCTCGTGGGCGGCGAGCGGATGACCGTCACCAACGTCACCGGCGCCTCCTCGCCGCAGTCCTTCACCGTGACCCGCTCCATCAACGGGGTCGTCAAGGCACAAACCGCGGACACGACGGTGGAACTCGCGGACCCCTACTACCTTCCCGCGACCTTCGGATAGGAGCCTGCCTTGGCGCTGACGCAGGTGTTCACGGCGGGCTCGTACCCGCCGGCGACGACCCTGAATGAGTCGTCCATCCCGGTCGTGTCGGCGACCTCCGACATCACCTCCCCCTATGCGGGGCAGCTCGTGTTCAACACCTCCGACACCCGGCTGTGGCGGTACACCGGCGCCACCTGGGTGGTGTTCTCCGGAGGTCCGACGTGGGCGCTGTCGAGGGTGACGTCCTACGCGTGCGCGAACCTGGCGTGGACCACGGTCAACTGGGACTTCGAGGACGTCGACACTGCCGACATCCACTCCACGTCGATCAACCTCGACGCTGCGAAGGTCAACCAGCCCGGTCTGTACGCCATCACCGCGAAGGGCTCGTTCGCGCCCAACGCCACCAACCTGCGTGGCTGCCGCCTCACCCTCAACGGCACCGCCGACGCGAACGCCATCAAGGGCTCGTCGGTCATCACCAACAACGTGGGCGGCACGTTCACCACCGCGGTCCCGCTGCCCACCGTCTACGTCCAGCTCGCCCTCAACGACGTCATCCGGGTGCAGCTGTGGCAGAACTCGGGCGGCTCCCTCAACACGTCGACGTCGAGCGCCGCGGACTACCCACTGTTCACCGGCACCTGGCTCCGAGACTGAGGAGAACCCCATGGCGATCGTCCGGCTTGTCGAGCGACCCAACACCTCGAGGGTCGCGGTTCAGTGGACCGGCGACAACCTCACCGAGCTGCAGGCGTTCCAGGCCGAGTACTTCCCGGCCCAGTCGCTGGAGGACAACGAAGACGGCACGGTCACGATCGTCGGGTTGTGGCCGGCGGGACTGATGCAGGTCGGGGACTGGCTCTGCAACGTCGACGGGGTCCTGACACCGGAGCTGAAGAACGCGACGTTCCAGGAAGTCGTCGGCGACGGCCCGTACGCCTACGCCATCGACACCGCCGTCGCTGAGTGACCCTGGCCTGAGAGCGAGGTGCATGTGACGGAGCTCCTGAAGTTGGCCCCATTTGCTGGACCGGTCGTCGCATTCGTGGGCGCTGTCCTGTACGCCATCCTCCGGGGGCATTTGGTGCCGCGCGGGACGGTGGACGCCAGGGTTTCCGAGATGCAGCAGGTGGCTGTCATGTGGAAGGACGCCGCCGCCGCCAACACGCAACTGGTGGCGGAGATCCTCCCCATGGTTCAGCAGCTCGTCGAGAACGACCGCGTGACAGTCGGCCTCATCACCGGACTCAAAGAGGCCGTGAACCGATTGGATCCCACTCCGGGCCGGCGGGACGGTGAGCGTGAGTGAGCTGGTGGCATCGCAAGAAGTGCAGCAAGCGACGCGAACTCGAGGCGTATGTGGCGAGAGAACGTGCTGAGGCCGAGGCGGTGAACGCCGACACTCGCCGGCAAGTGGAGGAGACCCGCTCGTTGCGGGAGAAGTCGTCGAGGGTCCATGCGGAATCGCAGCAGATCCACAAGGAGAACGGCTTCACGACCTGGTTGATGGATTTGCTTCGGGGAGTACAGGAGGACGGCCGGTGAGTACGCCGGTTTTCGTGATCTACCTAGCTCTGGTGGTGTGCGGCGCGATACCCGCGTTGGCATTCCCCATCTACTACTCGCTGACCACCAGGTGGTGGCGACTACCTCGTGGCCCGCGGCGCGAGACGGCGGGGCATCTGATGGCGTTCTCCACGTTCTTCGCGTTGCTGTACGCGCGGGGCGGGATCAACCTGTCGTCCCCTGCCGGGCGGTACACGGTGCTGAACCAGTCCCCGTCGGCGGCGGGGTTCCTGGCGTTCCTGGCGTTCGCTGCGGCGTTTGTGGGGTGGCAGCGGCTGTGGCTGTTCCACAAGGGCCGGAAGGGACACGGGCAGGCGACGATCGAGGACAGGAAGGACGGGACACGGTGACCCACGAGATCCGTGATGGCGACGAGGATGGCGGCCCTCAGCACGACCACAGTCTCCCGGACGCTGACAGCATTCCCACCTACGCCGATCCGGCAATGTCCGACGCCCCGCCGCTGGAACACGACCTCAAGTGGGAGGACGACTGATGCCGGTCCTCGTCGTCCAGCAGGGCCACTGCTACCGCAAGACGGGTGCCACCGGCACTACCGGCGAGCAGGCCTACGCCACAGCTGTCGCCGACGCGTGCGTGACGCTGCTGCACGGTCGCGGTGGATGGACCGTGAACACCACCCTCGCCGACGAGAACGATTACCACGGGGCCGCGTTCGTCGCGATCCACTGTGACGGGTCGACCAGCCCGGCCGCGCGCGGCGCGAGCGTCGGCTACCGCACCCCGGAGGGGCAGGTGCTCGGGCAGGCGTGGAAGCGCGCCTACGCCGCCCGCGGCTGGACGGGCGGGTTCCGGCCCGACAACTACACCACCGCGCTGGCCCAGTACTACGGCACCGGCAACGCCGTCGCGGTCGGGAACCGGCGGGCGTTTATCGCCGAGTGCGGGTTCCGCACCAACACCGAAGACCGGGAGCTTCTCGACGAGGAGGGCGGCCCGGAGCGGGTCGCGCTCGCCATCGGAGACGCACTCGGCATCCCCATCGAGGAGGACGACATGACCCCCGAGCAGCTGCTCGACTACAAGATCCCGCGGTCCGGCTCTGTGCTGGGCGGGACCACGTCGCTGCGCGCGGTCCTCGCGAACTTCGACCGCTCCCTCGAGCTCGACGCCGCCCGCGACCGGGCGCTCGCCGCCGCGGTCACCGCGCTGTCCAACAACCCGGACGTCGACATCGACGCACTCAAGGTGGTCATCAGCGACGCGGTGAAGACCAGCACCCCGACCGCAGCGCAGACCGCGGCCGCGCTGCTGCCGCTCGTCGAGGACATCGCCGAGCGTGTCCTCGCCGCCGACAACCAGGCTCTCGCTGACGAGTTCCTCCGCCAGCTCCGTGACGCACTCCCCGAAGGGAACTGACCACATGAACCTGCAGAGACTCCGCAAGGCTGTCGCGCTCGTGCTCGTCGGCATCGGCACGTTCGTCGCCTCCATCCTCACCGACGGCATCAGCCCCGAGGAGTGGGCGATGATCGCCGCTGTCGGGCTGTCCAGCGCCGGGGTGTACGTGGTCCCCGAGCTGCCGCTCGGCGTCGCCGCGGTCGCGAAGACCGTCCTCACGTTCCTCGTGACCGGCTCCACCACGCTGGCCCTGGTGGTCGGCGGCGGGCTGACCGGGGCGGAGCTGCTCGAGGTGGTTCTCGCGGCGTGCGCGGCGATCGGTCTGGTCGCGGTGGTGCCGAACGTCGGCGACCACAAGGCGCAGGCCGGTTCCTACCTCCGGGCGGAGTGACCCATGGCTACCGGTGTCATCGCCTCCGAGGCGAACGAAGACCTCGCCGCGCTCGCCGCGGAGTTCCCGTGGATCAAACGCCACGTCGGCGACCCGGGCGCGGCCGGCACAGCGAACCCGGCGGCGGACACCACCCGCAAGCAGGCGTCGTTCGCGGCACCCTCGGGTGGTGTGATCGCCACCAACGCTGAGCTGCGCTGGAACACCGTGTCGACCAGCGAGGACTACACGCACTGGACGGGGTGGACCCTGGAGACGGGCGGCGCGGCGGGGTGGTCGGGCACGATCACCGCGGACGCGGTCACGGCGGGCAACAACTTCGTCATCAACTCGGGCGGGTTGACGTTCAGCTTCAACGTCATGGCGTGAGGCGGGCATGGCGCTGCTTGCCGCGTACAGCTTCGACGAGGCCTCCGGTGACGTCCTCGACTACAGCGGCAACAGTCGCAACTGGACACTCAACACCGGCGCCCAACGGACCGCGTCGGGGCACACAGCCAGCGGCCTGACGAAAATCGGCGCCGGGCTCGCCACCGTCGCCAACCCGGCGTTCGGGCAGACGACGGCACGCACCTTTATGTTCTGGCTCCAAGGCGCAGGCAACGGGGTGTGGGTCGCACGCTGGTACATCGTCGGCGACGACACCGGATCGTGGGGCCTGTACATCCTCGGCGGGAACGTGAACCTGCGTGTCCGCAAGGGCGGCTCCAACACCAACATCACCGTCGCGTTCCCCGCCGATGGTTTGTGGCACCACTACGCCGGCACCTACGACGGCACCAACTCCCGTCTCTACCTCGACGGGACGCTCGTCGCCACCTCCGGCACAGTCACCGCACCCCTCGACACCGCAGACAGGATCGACCTGCTGGAGACGTCACTGACCACGCAGACGATGGACGATCTGCGGATCTACGACCAAGCGCTCGACCAGGCCACCATCGCCACGTTGATGGCCACCCCGGTCACCGCATCCGCTACCGACGTCACCGGCACCGCGACCGGTGCGGGCGGCGGCAGCGGCGCGGCTGCGGGTGTCAGGGAGGTTGTCGGCTCGGCGTCCGGTGGCGGCGTCGGCACCGGGTCGGCAACCGGCTCCGTCGAAGTCCCGGGCACGGCCTCTGGCCAGGGCGGCGGCGTCGGCTCGGCGTCCGGCGTCCGAGAGGTCACCGCTGCCGCCTCAGGCGCGGGCGGTGGCGTCGGGTCCGCTGTCGGGACGGTCGAGTCCATCGAGGTCATCGCTACCGCTGTCGGCCTCGGCGGCGGTGTCGGTGCCGCGGCGGGTGTCCGCGAGCTCGTCGGCGTCGGCGCGGGCGTGGGCGGCGGGGTAGGCGCTGCCGCTGGCGTCCGCGAGGTCGTCGGTGTCGCGGTCGGCGCTGGTGGCGGTGTGGGTGCCGCGGTGGTGGCGACTGATGTCGACACTCCACCGGAGCGGGTCTTCGTGGTGGCGGCGGAGTCGCGCGTGTTCACGGTTCCTGCTGAGTCCCGCACCTGGGAGGCGTGATGCGTGAGCTGATCCAGAAGGACCCGAACGCGCACCTCGACTACGAGCGGGACTGGACGCCGTGGCTGGCGGCGGACGAGGACACCATCGTCACCTCGACGTGGATCGTGCCTGCTGGGATGACCATGACCAGCGAGTCCCACACCACGACCACCGCCACGGTCTGGCTGTCGGGTGGCACGGTGGGGGAGAGCTACACGGTCGTCAACCGCATCACCACCGCTGCGGGTCGTATCGATGACAGGTCGTGGCAGTTCGTCATCCGCGACCGCTGACCCCCGAAGAACGTCGTCCAGTCTCCTCGGCAGGCCGCTGGACGACAGGCCCCCCGCGATCTAGTCCCTCCCCTCGGGACAGATCGCGGGGGCTCTTTGCTGCGTCTTAGGACGTGATGTCGCTGACGTCGACGGCGGCGCCGGACATCTGCCGTGCCTTCCAGCCGGAGGCAGGTCCGAAGACGATGCTGCCGTCCTCCACGTCGACCCACGTGTTCGCGCCCGACTCCTGGTAGACGTCCGTCTCGGTACCGTCGACCCGGGTCCAGGTGGCGTTGGGGATGGTCTGCGTCATGTCGTGATCCTCTCGTAGGCGGTGCGCCCGTCCGGCAACTCCCGCAACTTCCGGTACCGCCACTGACCCGCCGTGTCCAGGCACAGGGTCCCGTCGTCCTCGAAGATCGCTGACCAGCCGTGGGTGCGGAACCATTCGGGGCGGATCGCGATGATCGGGGCGCCCTCGATGACGATCCGGTCACCGGTGTGTTCGTCACGGTCCAGCCAGACGTCGCCGACGTTCGCGTCTGCCCATGCAGTGACCTGACCAGCGAACATCGCAGCCTCCATTCCTCGCGGGT
>WUUC01046835.1_pt1 | contig 28604 bp, 38 predicted proteins | sample 6278441 | NCBI WGS metagenome assembly WUUC01 (sample SAMN13675441, study PRJNA597444) | soil metagenome | isolation source: soil | place: USA: Washington | collected 2017-10 | reverse complement strand
TCTCCTTTGTTTGGCTAAAGCTCTTGTGAGCCGTTAGCTTCAGTGGCGCAAGGGACTTTTGCCCCTTGCGCCAAGCAGCTAAGGGATCTTGAATTCGGCGTTTTGAAGTTTCCGGCCTGCTTACCGCGTCTCCGGATCTTGCGGCGGCGCTATGAGTCCTGCGAGTTTTCGCCCTTCGTGGCTAGTCTGTACGTCGGAACGGTTCCCTAAGGCCTGTCCCGTCTCCGGCTGCCCCTGGAGAAAAGGGCACCGGTTTCCTCGCGTTTTCTCCCCTGCCGACCTCGGTTGCTATCCCGAGTTCTCTGCTCTGCAGAGGGTATAGTTCGCGCTCTCTCTGTTCAGTTATCCGCAGTACTTCAACCACCGGTACCCTGCGTGCCGCGTCGGGCAGCTTTCGCTGCCGCAGCCTTCAGGTTTATCCTTCCGTGGCGTTACCCTGGCTTACTTAGGCCAAAGCCGAGGACTATTACCTCGCATCCGAGGACCCTGCGGGACCCTCCGTTGCTCTGCGGGGTTCGGACCCGCTAGAGCGTACCTTACCGTACCTTACCCTCCCCGTCTACCCCTGCCTTTGCCGGCCTTACGGGGTCCTACGGTTGCGCTCGGAGCCTCTGCCGGCCTTACCTCTGCGCTAGATCGTACCTTACCCTACTGCCTTCGAAAAGTCTAGCTCCGAGTAACTCGCAAGTTCCCGGTTTCTCGGGTCCGCTGGCGGCGCGCCTGACGCCTTCCGCTTCCTGGTCCCGATCCCGGGCCCTCGGAGCGTTTCCGCTCTCCCGGCCCGACGAGTACAACTCTACGCGGCGGACCCCCTCGCCGCTAGGGCCAAATGGCCTAACCTGCACATTACGCCGAACGGGCTAACGCCTCGCGTAAGGGCATATAAGGATCGCGCGCGCGACAAGGGGGAGGGGAGGGGGAGGGACTATAGGGTGGGGGTGGGGAGGGGGTTGGGAGAAAAGAATCATTAAAGTACCGCCCACGCGCGAAAGACATACGATCGCGTATGCGGCCGGGCGACGCGCGTTCAATTGTTTTCGCGCGTGGGCGCGCGGCTGAACTACGCCCGATCGCATGCGCCCGTAGTTTTGCCGCGCCAGCGCGATATCGCGCCCGCGTCGCCACACGCGCGTTTTCGCGCGCCTGTTTATCGCGCGACTGATCTAGGCGCGCTACGCGATAAGGTACAGCGTACGTACCCGGGCATATTGCATGCCAAAGGCATGCACAGGGAGGGTGACACCTCCCCACAGGGGTGGGAAGATGTCTAGTCACCCAGCGAGCGCGAACGTACAGTGGCCCCAGAGGTGTTGGAGGCACCTCTGGGGCCAAGCGAGCCAGCACGGTCGCTAGCTCTATCATACCTTACCGACGAACCTCAGAATCCGCCGCCAGCCGTACGCGCCTCACTGTGCGTTACCTTCAAGGAGCGAGGAGCAGTCAACGGAACGCTGCCCCGAGTCGCCGCATCGCCAGCGCGTGTCGTCAAGACGCTGGTAACGAACGAGTACACGGTCGCCATGAGTGCTGTGTTGAGAGCAATCTTCCAGTCCACATCTGCGAAGGCCGTTGCTGCTCCGATCATCACCAGCAGAGTCTGCACGAACGTCTTGACCATCCGCTCGGCAACCTGCCAGTACCAGGCCTCGCCCAGGCTAGGCATGTCCAGGAGTCGCGTCAGGCCGGACACCAACATGGCGAACAGAGCGGCCAGCAAAGCTGCAACCCAGTTCACCTCCTGCACCGTCTGCGCGACGCTCAGGTACCCAGCGAGGACCTGGAGGCCGGTTCTCCAAGCCCGATCCATGGTTTCGCCGAACCAGTGTCCAGTCGGGCTCTCGCCTGGGTTTGCAAGGTTGCTCATGTTTCCTCCACTGCCTTTCCGCCGACAGTCACATCGACGTCTATCGTTGCCGCTGCGATCGATTCGGCAACTTCCGTCTTGATTTCATCAAACATCGCCCGGAACTTCTCCATGGTGACGTCGTTCTGTTCGTTGGCCGCGATGATTCCCACGAGCTTCGTGATTGTGGTTGCCGCGAGGCCGCTGTAGTAGTTGTCCCACAGAGCCAGATCCCCATAAGTTACAGTGATCGGCTTCGTCGCACCCGGCGGAGTCCAGGTCCTCTTCATGCCCCACACTTCTGCTGCTGACACATCATCCTCCAAATACGACATTGCAAGCCCAATCAAGAACCTGCCTGGATCCCAATGCGAATCCCCATCGGCGAGAATCGCACCGCTATCACTTCTTCCAGGGATGTGCTGGTGCCCAATCCATCCCGAATAATTCCTTAGCTGTGTTGGCCGCAGACGAATGGGGGAGGACTTGGTAGCCAACACAATGCCCTCGTCCTGCCCATAAAACCGCAAATGGTTCCGAGGGATGCCGATCAAATCTTCCAACGGCTTCATGACATCTTCGGCAAAGTTGGCGTAAATCTGAGGGGCCCAAGTGTGAGTCTGGGCTGCAAATCCAACCGTCTCGATCTGGATGATGTACTCGTCATCACTCTCGCCGCCGCGAAATGCGTACGAACATCTATCCAGAGAAACATATTGATGTTTGATTCGACGAACCGGATCATATCCCAGGTGCGGCGGATAGTCCCCGAAGGCAGATTCTGCACCCGCAAGCGTAGAACCCTCGGTGGTGTGAATCCCACCCTTGGGATTGGCGAGGCTATCATATGCGCCACCATCAGGGCCAAGGTCAATCCTGGCCCAACCGGGAATCCAAATTGCCATCATGAGTTCCTAACGCAAATTCGCCAAGTCTCGTCATCTTCAGTAGTCATCGGGTTGCCTTCAACGAACCTGTCTTGCACTGTATAGCCATCAGGACAAGGAGGACCAGCCGGACCTTGAGGGCCCGGGATAGAAGGATCATCAATTTCAGGGTCCTGAACCTCATCATCCTGAATTTCCGGATCTTGAATTTCTGTTTCCTGCTCGTCAGGATCCTGGTTCTCGGACTCTTGCAACTCTGGATCCTGGATTTCCGGATCTTGAATTTCATTGTCTTGCGTCTCTTGGCCCTGAATCTCAGGATCTTGAATCTCGCCCTCTTGACTTTCCGGATCATCAGGGTCAGGATTATCGACTAATGGAGCCTGTCGGATTTCATCAGACAGTTCATTGTTTTCAGCTTTCTTGCATTGCTCCTTGACCCGCGCGGGGAGATCTGTCTGGTCCACTTCGGCACAGGTAATCTTGAGCGAGTCTTCTGCAGCAACAACAACTTCTCCGGCATTGCCGAGCTGCTGTCCGGCATAAATCAGAACAATGATGAGTGCGACAACAGAGGCAATACCACCAATTGCAGAGAAGTTAGTTCTCAATCTCTCTGACTTCTTGTCGCTGATGTACCTGCGCATCAACCGGCGAAGCTCGGCATCCTCATCATTCATTGGTCGTCCCAAACCTGTATGTCAGTCTCAATTTGGTTTTGTAGCAACAACGCCTTTAAGCGTGCAGCCTTCTCCAACGCTATGAGTTTACTCCGTCGTTCAGTAGCAGCTTCTTTCTCGGCTTCATCTGCCCTGGTTTCGGCAGCGTCAGCCCTCTCTTTATGCTGCTGATTGCTTCTGTCAAGACGGGCAATAAGTGTTTCTTCACGCTCTATCTTGCCTTTTTGGCGAGACTTCACAATATTGACAAGACCAGCAACAGCGCCCGTGCCGCCAGCCCCAAACAGGAGCGTGATCACAGTGTCCCAATTCAATTTCGCTCCTGTTGCGAGATCTTGGCAACCTTTCGCTTATCATCCCATCGCCCAACCAGACCGAATGAAATTCCAAGGAATATACAGCCAATTCCATCAGCAACTGTTGTGGTCCCGTATCCGATCAATGCAATGCCAAAAATAGCATTCGCAGATCCGACCAGCGGAATCCCAACTATTTCACCGGTCCAGGTGTCTCGTAGTATACCGTATAATGAACTCAGCGATCCAACGATCAAAAAGCTGGACCACATATACGCGATTCCACTCTGCATGGCTGACAGGATTACTTGCGATGGGTAAAGCGTGACGAGAATTCCCGCAATAAGATAAAACAAGTACATGCCAAGATACGGCCATGCCTCGACAATCCTCCTGCGGAAAACCACGTCAAGCCCCCTCAGCCCTTGCGAACTAGGAATCTGCGGCACTTGTGAGTCGTTGTGCCTTGCGAGTTCAGTTTGATCCCAACGTAACCACCAGCATTGAATGTGGTGAAGTCGCCGCCACTCAACAGCGAGGTTGGTTCCACAAGATTCGAGCTAGCGCCACTCAAAGTTCGAATGTGCTGTCCGTTGATATATGCCCAAATGGCAGCGCCCTTAGCTACCACTCGGTAAGTGTTGAAGACGTTGAAGGCCATGGTTCCTGCGACATCCACGTTCGTAGCTGCTCCGGTTCGAGTCAGCAGAGTTGGGGTGCCACTGACCACTTTGTACAGTCGAAAAGCGGTCCCGCCAGTCTCAATTGTGAACATCAGGTAAGAGGTGGCATTGATCATCCGGAAGATGATTCCAGCTCCGGACTGAAACCCACCTCCACCGCAAAAGATGTCTGCTTCTACATCGACATCAGGAGTGCCGACATACACGCGCGGGAAGTCAGGGACATTGTCTGCAGATGCACTAGACAATTCACCGTCTGCAACAGTAATTGCACCTGCAGCAAGAGTCCAAGGATCAGGAAGAGTGCTTCCAGCCTGATCAAAGTAAGTGCTGAATATCAGATCTTCATACTCAGTATTGAGAGCTTCAGCATCGGTCGGAATTCCGCCAAATGGAGTTCTTGCTCCGGCCTCACCGATGTATGTAAGATACAACTTTGAGCCTGATGTAGAGGTCTCTTGCGCCATGATGCAAAAGTAAGTGTTTGGGCCAACCTTATCGCCGCCCGCGTATGTCATCCAGCCGGCAGCTGACTTCGCTGGGTCCAAAACTCTCTCTGGAGTCCATGCAATACCAGTGGTACTTCGAGTACTCCGCATAACTGCATCGCCATTGCTTAGCTTACGATACACAATAGCCCAGGTGGCAGAGTTCACATTGATGACAGTTGGTCGACCTGTACCGACAAATGCAACTGCTACGCCACTCCAGTTTGCGGTGTTATCACTTGTGTACGAGACCCCGATGTTGCCTGCCGTCCCGACACGGTAAGCGATATACCCCTTTATACCCCGCATCGCGATATACGGCTCTTGATAGTCTGCAGCGGCCGTCTGTCCGTTGTAAATACGGGTATTCACCCAAGTTGCGCCTTGAGTGGTAGACTTGGCGACCCACACAGAATCTCGCGTCTCGACACCGCTGCGACCATAGTATGGCATCACGAGCGTGCCATCGTTAAGCTCCACAACAGGAGCGCTGCTAGCTGCCCAAGGCAGTGCATTGTCAATTCGGACTTCGGCGCTCCAGGTATTGCCGCCATCCGTGCTAGCCCTGAAAAAGACGCCTGCTGCAGCTAGCGCCGCTGTGCCCTTGAAGTAACTCAGGTAAATCTTGGAGCCATCCAGACTCAGACTCACGCAAGGATCGCGCAGGTCTGTGCCAGCAGGACTACCACTAGCAATCGTCGCCGTGCCAAACCAGGTTCGCCCTTGGTCATCGCTGTATGACTTCCGAATGATGCCATCTCGGGTAGTCGCGTGGTCTGTGCCCTGCCTCCAAACGACCATGATATTGCCATCTAGCAGCGTTACGGCGCTTGGGAATGCGGAGTGATTTGCATCCTCTCCAAACGATCTGATGGGCCGAAGCCCTCGAACCATGCCTGCGCCAATAGGCTCCTGATTCTCTACTGCCCATTCCCCTGAAATCCCACGAGGACTTACAATTGTCCTCTTGGTATCCATCTCGTATGCCTGCATGCCAGAGAACAGATTTGTGGTTGGCCGAGTAGTACTAGTGCAAAACACTCGGCCTGCAGTCACATCAAGAGTCTGCAGCGCTTCGTTGACCTTGTCCTTCAAACCGCCGACTGCACCGATTGTATCGGAGCCTTCAACCAACGTCATGCCAAGGCGATCAGTGTCAGTCACGGAAATACCACCCCATCCTGCTCCATGATTTGCTGAGCACGCTCATATACCGGCTTATCCACGCCTGCATACTTTTCCCAAGTCTCAACTTCTGTGTCATCGCCCGTGGGATAAAGTTCTGCGGAAGCTTGCTGCAAAGCTTCGTAAATCATCTTTCCCACAATTTCCTCCTAGAATGGCTGGGCCGTGATCTGGCGCTCAAGGAATTGAGCATTTTGGCCGGCAGTTGACGAGCGATATGTCAAAGAGAAAGTCCAGGATCCAGGAGTCAACCCGGTGCAAAGGAACGAGCGCCCGGCACCGAGGTTGGTGCCACCAGTGGTAGAGAGCACTCGGTTGATATTCGCAGCCACGGTGGCACCGCTAGGGCCAGATCCAAAGAATCCTACAGATCCAGCACCAGTAATAGCGCCAGCTGCAACCCATGCACTCATGGAAACAATTACTCGCCCGGTGTTTCCAACAATGCAGGTGCAGCTAGGAGTGTTCCCGTTGAATGTGGTAAGAGTCGTAGATACGATAGCCGCATCGTAACCGGACTCCATACCGAAAGCAAGAGTGCTAATTCGAACTAGGCCGCCAAAGTCGTCAATTACTTCAATGCCCTCATCCACCGAGCTGGCTAGTTCGCCAATGCGGGCAACTCGCGTGCCATTGTCCTTGTAAACTTGAACGCCGTGTCGTCCATCTGCACACTCGCCAATTTCAATAATCTTATCGCCCACTACATTGTAGACGATTAACGCGCCATCAGTGATCTCAATATTACCGCCACCGGTTACGGCGATACCACCGCTGCCAATAACCCTCAACTGTCCACTAGCGCTATCCCAATTCAGCTTCTTGATATTGTCTGGACCATACCCGTCGATGCCCTTGTAGGACATCTCGACACGAGCACCGGTCTTGCCAGTTCGAATGTATGCACCAAGCAACCAATCAGCGCTGATTGTTCCTGCGGTGATCTTATCCACCCGCAGGTTTCGCACCCACTGGTCGTCAATCAACTCTGCAGTTGCAACGACTCCGGCACTCGGCAGTGACTCGTTGCCACTTTCATCGACAGCGGTAACCTTGTAATACATTGGACCAATATTGGTTACCTGGAAGCTACCAACCACGGGAACTTCGCCAGAAATCATGCCCCAATTGGCTTGAATAACCCCCAGAAGTCCTGCGGGAGTTGGCACAAACAACGGATCCGATCCCATATACACCTTGAGGTGATGCAAGTCCCGGTCAAGATTAAACTCGCCACCGTCAGCTCGGCCAAGATGGTGCTCTACCAAAATCGCCACTTGGCTACTGGCGATTATCGGGGCTGCTGGTGTTGCTGGCGGGAAGATGTCTCGACTTGCCTGCCACTGGATGAGATCGGACCATTCTCCCAGATGCGGCGGCCGTGCAGTATCCACTGCGCGAATCTGCGCCTCATATGTTTGACCAGGCAGCAGCTCTCCCATACGATACTTAAGTACTTCGCCCGGTGCTCTGGCGTACTGCCATTCTCCTTCGATGCCGAGAATCAACGGATCTTCGACAGTATTCAACTCATCGACTTCATATTCCGCCATCTCATCAATGGTGAGAGGATACAGCGGCGTCACAGACTGCCGGTATCTGATCTCATAGTAATCAAGATCAGTAATATTGCTGGCATCAGTATTGAGCGGCTTTGACCACTTCAATTCTACTTCTGAACGAGACTCCCCAGTAATAGGCGATTGATACATTGCCTGCTGCCAAGGAGTATCCCATTCAGTTTGATCTGGGATGGTTGTATCATTTTCAGGACTTGGAGGCGTAACCGGGAAGACGCCTCCGCCACCACTAGTCAGCGAGCGATTGTATCCTCCAACAACAAGCTGCGTGTCGCCAGTCTCGTGCTCCACATAATCAGTGAGGTCAATCCAGTTACCGTTGTAGTCACGAAACAGAACTGAATAGCCTTTTACGATTGGCCAGGTAGTTTCGGTCAAACGAAGCTTCATTGGGTTAATCAGCTTGCCGCGAAACCTGACCTCGTTGGCTACATCGACTAGATCCATTACTGGATCGCAAACCCAGAGGTAGTCTCCAACAGCCAAGTCGCCCTTGACATCGTAGGTGCTGGTAGACAGAGTGAGCGCCTCGCGCGGGCTCGTGAACCGATTCAACTGCAACTGAGCGCGAGCATCAGCATTTGCCGGATCAGTGTCAGACTCCTGGACAATTCGGGTAATCTTCACCGAATTGCCATGCAAGTCCTTGTATGGATTCTTTCCAGGCAAGATATCTGCAGTTGCTGTAGATGAGGTTCCTTCTGCATTCTGCGCCAGAAGCAGGACTCTTGTGGTGAAGTCCTCCATGTCGCTAGATGTAGCAGATAGGCCACTCAAGCCTTTCATGAACATGTCATACATTGCTTGGTCGCTAAAGTCAGATAGCATCTTGCGCATAACGACCGTCTTAGGATTGACCACGAATAAATCTGATTCGTAGCCGGCATCCAAGGTGGCATCTCCGTTGACGCGCCAAGCTGCCCCAAGAGTCTGGCAAACATAGTCAATATCTTCGCCAGAAGTCTTATACTGGTGAGATCCACCCCACATTTCAGGGATATCAACAATAGTCCCTGCAACCACAGCGCCAGAAGATGGTAGCAAAGCAATGATGGCATCTTGGAACGAAACAGCAGGATCGAATGCCAGCAAAGTCTCGCGGATATCACCCTTATTCTCTGAATCCCCCAACCAGAAATTTATACCAAAGCCATCAATTGACTTTCGACTGTCATCATCGGTCTGCCCAATTACCACGCCTGTGTATCGAGAAGTACGCAACAATGAGTCGCCAGACACCCGAGGGTCAACGCGTCCTACGTGAATGGCGATGTGCCCAAATTTCGTAATCTGCTTCCAGATCTTATCGGGCATCTTTTCAACATCAAGCCCGATGTTCCATTGCCCAAGGCCACGGAGCACTTCAGTCACTGACATTAGCGACGCACTCCTTGGACTAGTTCGGATGGAGCCCCGATGTATTGCTTTTGTAAGTCTGCAGCTAAGTCGCCGGCTACAGCGCCCGTGCCGCCAAATACGACTCCGATATACGCATCTAGTGTAGCGGTTGCTGCCTTTTCAATGCCACCGTTCACTGTATCTGCAGTATATGTTTTTGCTGACCCAATAATGTACTTGTTGGCATCTCCATCATTCGCGGTGGCCGTGATATACCCCGCGCCTGCGGTCCCAGCTTCAGTCGTTGCCCGGACCACCTTTAGTGTGGTCCCGACTTCACTCTGAATGTAGATCTCGGCAATTCTGAATCCACGGCGCAAAGTGATATCAACGTACACTCGCCCTCCGGCTGCAAGCGGACTCATCAAACGAATTGTAACTGCCTCAAACTCGTTATACAGGATGGTACAATGAGTAAATGTCGGCAATGCCACTCCGCCCGCGCGGAGGTCCCATGCCTTGGTGAGCCATGCTGTCCCTGACCATGCTGAAATCTCGAGAACTCCCCCAGAGGACAGTGGTCTGATTCGAACCAGTCCGTTGCTTAGCTCCCAGTCCATAGGATTCGGATTTACTGATGAACCAGCGCGCTCAATGTCCTCATCGTCAAGAAATCTGACTCTGCCTTTTCCATAGTCAATCGGATCAATGGCCCATCGAGGCGAAACTGTTTCGCCAATTCCCAGATAGCACTTGATATTGCCATCTTGGGTAGCTCGTGTCACAGCCGATGTGACTGTAGCGTCCGTCCAATATCCAACATGATTGATAGCAGGAGCATGCAGCCTAACGCCTGTAATCGCAAAGTTGTTTGCCCGGGTAAGCGACCCACTGAGTCTGGATTCAATATCGATGTCAGACTTAGTGCCCACCCTCGTGAGCGCAATGTTCCAGGGAAAGATGCGCATGTCATCTTTCCAGTCCTCAATAGAGCCACTGGAACTGTCGACCTTATAAAATCCGTTCAGGTACGTCTTGGTAGTGAATACCACAGGGATGAATTGCCCGGATATTGCAAGGATGTCCTCGCGCCGCTTTGCCACAGCGCTCGCACTAAGCCGAGGAATGGACTCTTGTCCTGCCAAACTGAAGGTCCGTCCACCCGAAGAATCGGTGCTCTCACTGACGAAGTCGTCTTCTCGCAGGGCTAGCCTGCCAATTAGAACCGTTGGCCTAGCCATTGGCAGGGTACCCCTTATTCACTCCTCGGATGCCTTCCTGAATGTTCTGCATCGCTTGCCGCCATTGAACGGGATTGGTCGGATCCAGGTTTCCGGCCACGTGAAGTTCCAGCTTATCGATAATGATTGTCGCTCCCGGCGCGGTCGCTCCGTCCGAGCCGGTAGGAGTACCCTTTGCTGCCACCTGCACGGGGCTGACAGCCGATGCCAGGGCGCTAGCGTTCGTCGGTATCGAACTAACGATGCCAAGCGTAGCGGAAGCCGTCAGTCCGTCGGCGGCGTTGTTGAGCGTAGCCCCTGCGCCACCAATCCCATTCTGGATGTCGGTTGTCAATCCAGTTAGGAACTGCTTGATCATCTGCTCCTTGGACATAAGACCGACCAGCAAGCTGTCCATAATCGCCTGGCCTGCAGGAATCAGAAGCTTCTTGTCCTTTGGCAGCGGACCCTTGTGGTCCTTCACCCAGTCAGCGATACCGCTGACCCAGTCTGCGACCTCGCGGAATGCATCCTTCAGACCGTTCAGGAAGCCGCTGATGACCTTCTTACCTGCATCCCATAGCCAGCGACCGGCATCCTTTACGAAATTCCAGATTCTACTAGGCAAGCTCTTGACAAATTCAACAACCTTGTTGACACCGTCTCGCACAGACTTTACAATGTCGCTGTTCCAGATCTTGTTGAAGAAGTTCTTGATGCCATCCCAAGTGGTCTGGAACATATTTCTGAGCATTGCAAACTTCTCGCCCAAGAAGCTAGTAATGCTGTTCCAGACATTCGTGATCCAGTCAGCGATGCCCTGCCAGAAGCTGTTCCACCATTCAATGATGGGATCAAAGATCTGGTGCCAAACAGCCACAGCCTCATTCCATTTGGCAGTAAGCCATTCCACCATGGCATTCCATGCATCGCTGACTGCCGTAGAGATCGTGCTCCACAACCAATTCCAGGCCTCAACAAGCGGGTCCCAGATGGCATGGAAGATCTCCATTATGAAATTCCAAACACCCTCAAGCGCGGCCTTGATCTCATTCCACGTCTCGATTGTGGCTGTACGAATTTCCTCCCATGCTGCAATCAGGAAGATGATGATGCCGCCAATAACGATATAAATCAAGTCATAGATAATTGACAGGATACTCTTGATGATATCCGCCATAGGCTCCCAGATGAACCGGAATGTCTCTACAATCCAATTCCAGCTATCCTCTAGGAACGTAGATATTGCATTCCATGCATCCGTGAAAGCTCCGGAGACATCATCCCAGATTCCCGACAGGAACCCCGTGATCTCATTCCAGATCGACGTAGCAAAGCCCGCGATATCATTCCACGTATCAACGAAGAATCCTGAGACATCCTCCCACAGGCCCTTGAAGAAGTTGACGATGGCATTCCAAACAGAAGTCGCTACTCCAGCGATCCACTCCCAGATGGCCTTCAGCTTAGGGCCGACAACCTCCCAGTTGTCAATGATCAGATACGCAATCGTTGCGAGCAACAACAATGCTGCAAACATCGGGTGCGCAACCAAGAAGCCGCCGAGCACCTTCAAGACTGTGTACACAGTGCTGATAGCACTCGCCAGCAATCCAAGGGCCGTGAATGTAAGCCCCAGAATTGCTGTCAATGCGCTCATCGTAATTGACCAGGCCAAGAAGAACCCGATAATAGGCCCAAGAACCGGCGCCATTGCAGATAGAGCTTGCGCAATCGCATTGATGATTGGCCCGAGAATCTTTATGGCAGTGACCAGCACCACGCTGATTGTCGTTGCCATCTCTTTCAAGAACGGCAGCAGAGACTGAATGATTGGGCCCAGCTCGCTAAGGCCAGCCCCAAGCACAGCGCGTGTTACACTCGACAGGGTGCTTAGCAAATCAACAAACGACTGAAGAATCTGCTGGCCCTCAGCAGACATCAGGAAGACTTTGATTCTTTGAGTCATCTGTTCCAGTGACGCTAAGAATCCATTGGAGTCTTCATCAAAGGCTCCAAATAGAATGCTCATGATCTCGCTGGTGTTCCGGATGATCTCAATCAGAGATTTGAAGCCTGCGACTCCATCCCTAATCCATTGAGCAAGCTTGCCGGTTTCCCGCGCCTCGTGAATGAATTCCGCAAATCCCTGAGTAGCATAGTTCAACTGTCCAGAGAACTCGGCGAACACCTGTGCTGAAACAACGAACACATCTACCAAGATCGACAGGATGGGCTGAATCAAGGGGCGCAGATTCGAGAGGGTCTGTCTGATTGCCTCGAAGATCAGATTCACATCACGCTGCGTAGAAGTCTGCTTGAAGAATGCAGCGAACTCCTTGGCCATAAGGTTCAGCTCTGTGGAAACATGGCCAAGCTGAGTGTACAGCAACGGCAGATAAATTCTCCCCAGAGCCTTGATTTCTGTCGCCAGACCCGCAAATAGATTCTGCTGTACGTGTCTCTGCAGCATCCTCCAGTCATCAGAGAGGCTGCGAATGGCCCGCGCTGCATCCTGGGCACTCGGCGCAAGCTTCTTCAGTGACTCCTCAAATGCTGCCGCGTCATCCATGTTCTTCATTGCATCAGCGAAGCCCTGCAGACCAATCTTAACAGTCGCAGCTGCCACTCCAACTACGGCAAATGCCCCGGGCAACAAACCGAGCAATCCCGATAGCTGCTGCAACGCATCGTAAAGACCGGCCACAACGAAGATCAGGCCTTGAATAACCATAGCCCCGGCACCCATTTTCAGGATGCCCTTTGTCAGGGCCAGGGCTGCCTTTGTTCCATTTCGGAATAGCTGGATTAATCCGCCGATGGCAAGAGCCATCCTAGCAATCTGGTGGATAGGCTTTGACCATCCGTTGATGGTACTGCCTACAGTCGCCAGGCTTGGAATGTACTTCGCCATGCTGCCAATGGCATTAGTCAGCCAGGGGAACGCCTTTGTGAGTGACTGGATGATCTTTGTGCTACCGATGAACTTACCGATTTGCACAAAGACATCATTCAGTAATTTGCTACTCTTTGCCGCCAGAGTTATTGCAGATGACAGCAAAATGATCTGTTTGATTATTTTGGGAAAGCCTTCGACCTTCTTTGGGAGCCCGCCCAACAGAAGTCCAAGCGATCCAAAGATTCCGAGCGCTCCGCGCATTCTAAATACGCTGCCGCTGAACAATCCGGTGGCACGACTCAGCCCCACAAGAATTGCCGTGCCACCGGCCATCACTCCGAATGCACTTGCGAATCTGCGCGCATTGTCGCCAAAGTTTGAGGTAACCAGTCCTGCGAGCTTCCCAAACTTCTCCAGGACGCTCATCAGCTCTTCGGCTGATTCCTCAACGTTGGCAAACTCCTCCTGAGCTGTCTGGGTGCCCTTATCATCAAAGTCGATGATGATCCGACCTCGTGCGCGCCCAAGATCGTAATCGGCTATCGGACTCACCCCATTAAATGGAAGCGGCAGGATCCTTGAAGAGTCCCTTGGCCCCGGGTTCCCACAGCCATTGAGAAACGATCAACGCTTGCTTGGCCCTTGCGGCTCCAGCACTCTTGGTCTTGTTTGAAACTTCTTCAAGTTGGTGATCCAGAGCTGAACCAAACATCCAGATCGCTCTATTGAAGAAGTATCTCTGAGCCTTATTTTCAATGCCCAAGAGATCAGCTGGCGTCGTCCCCAGTGCTTGGGACTGCTGCCAGATCGCCCACACCCTGCGTGGGCTCTTCACGAAACTTCTCAAGCTGCTCCATACCGGCAAACACCTCCGAGAAGATGCGCATCTTGTCCTGGAGGCCAATATAGTCGGCATAGCAGGCCTTGAGATCGCGCTCGTTCTTCTCCAGCTTGCGCCGGCCCGTGGGATTCTTGGCGCTTGCTGCATTTGGATCTTCGATATACGGATCCAAGATCTTTGGCTCAATCACGCAGCACATGACAACCTGCGTGAGAACATTGCTGATCTTCTCGGACTTTTCCTTGTCCTTCATCATCGACATCATCGTCTGGTTGGCAGCTTCTTCTTGCTCGCGTTGCTGCTTCTTCGTCGGCTTCTTGCCAGCGACTCTGTCGAGATGCTCTGTCTGCACGATGGCAGACAGCGAGTCCAGATCATCGATCAGGCCCAGCTCGATGACGTCATCGAATTCCAGGTTGCGAATGAGGATAACATCCCCAAGCGAAGTCGTGAACTCGCGCTCGCGACCTTCGGCTGTCCATGCGTTTACGTGGTGATTGGTGCCGGCAGGCATCTTAGTGCTCCTTATGCCGTATCGCCAATGCCAGGGCTAGCTGGCAGGGGTGGTTGCTGAAACAGTGTTCGAATAGGACGAGATGGAACCGGTCTTCTTGGCGACCATCCTCCACTCGTAGTCGGTGCTTGCAGTGAGTCCGGTAATCGTCGTCGTGATCACTGCAGCAGGCTGGCCTCCCCGCGTGGCCGACACGGCGCTCCATGCGCCGGCCTCAACTCGCTCGTACACCTGGTACCCAGTGGCACCAGAGATTGCCACCCAGTCCAGGACCTGAGTGGTTGCGGCAGTCGTCCCCTTGGTTAGCACGGGCGCTTCCACCAGGGATGGGTTCGGGGCTGGCTCCAGCGGGATGGCAGTGGCCGTCTCGTTCTGGATGTGGTCATACAGCAAATCGAAGTTCTCATCCAAGAGCGGCAGACCAAGACCGCTCGCGGAGGTGATGAAGAACTCGCCATCAGCGAATGTACCTTCCACGGCATCATTCGATCGGCAGCGGTACACGATGCTGTGAACATCGCCTCCACTGTCAGAGATGGACTGGCCTTCCATGCGGAAGTACTTGCGCGAAGAACTGCTGAACTTCCGCATGATGACCCGACGGTTGGGCGTCAGGCCCTCCTCGATGATCTGCCCACCGGTGATGATAGACCAGATCATGATGTTGTAGCCGCCGGCCTCCAGCGACCACTCTACCTGTGCACCGCGACCGCGAGTGGTAACTGTCCTGTCGTCACCACGCAGTTCCTGGAATTCCTCCGTCTCGGAGAAGCTGAAGGTCTGCATGTTGGGGAGGTCATATGAAACATCCCCGAGGACAGTCCCACCCTCGTCATCGTATGGAGTCAGCTTGCAGTCACGAATGCCGTACGGCAGAGCTGTTCCCAGAGGACTGCTCATGTTTTTCCTCCCGGGTCTTTGTACTTGCTTGTTTCCGGTTCACCAGGCCTGTCGAAGTAGAATCTGTGTATCACCACTACTCCAGGCTTTGATCCACAGAAGACTGAGGCGCATCTAAACTCGATCCAACCAGGACCAAGTTCCCCGTGTTTACGAGATCTGCATCTCAGCTCCCGGGAATTGTTCACTACTTGCCTTCGGGAATTGCGAATGCACCGTCACGTCGGAGAGCTGAGATTGCCGCCTCATTCAGGTCACTCAAGGGCACCTTGAATTCATTGGAAGCATCCCAGACAACTTCAGACTGATCCTTGACCCGAACCTTCTCCCACTGCTCTGCCGTGATACGACGAGTGGTCGCCTTACCCTTGTACTCGACGTAGTCGGCACTCTCCTCCAGATCTTCCACTGGCACATCCGGACGGACTGCCTCGATCGCGCCAGGCTTGTTGGTGATATCCTCCTCCGTAGGAGTCTTGGGAGGAACATCCTGAGGTGCTGTACTTCCGTCACTCGACGGGGTCTGCCTATTTGCCATGTCAGCTTCCCACCTTCATGTTCACTTCGAATACGGCATACCGAGTAAGGGTGTCATAGCCCTCATCGGCCACGTCCGGGCCCATACCCTTGAACTTGGCTTGAGTAAGTACATTGCCGTCTTCGCCCAAGACGTGCATTGCATCCTCAAGAATGTCTTTGCATCGCAGAAGAATCTTTGTAATAGAATCAAAGTTTACGCCTGCAGACCTGCTTCTGTGAGCCCACACAGTAAGCACATTAACATTTCCAACAGTGTCAAGCATCTCCTCCCAGCGCAGAATGATAAAGAATCCATCAGCGTCAATGGGAGGCCGACGTGTTCCTTGCATTGCAAATGTCGGGAATATGCTATTAACATCAATATCAAATTCAGTTTGGAGATAGGTATCATTCCCAAGCAGCGCTATCACTGCAGCCCTGCTCATTTCAGATCTCCAAACAAATCCTGGAGCTGCTTCATGGTATCATGGCCAATAGTTCGGATGGCAGGAAGGATGACCTGATAATCCCCAGAGTTTGCGATCTCCAGCCAAATTCCGTATGCCACGCTATGCGAAAACAGAATCTCCCGAGTACTACCATCCTTGTTGTATTTTGTGTACAGACCGCTACGAGCTGCACCGGTTCTATCAGTCCAAGGCGCATGAATCTTCATCCAGGCTTCCCCGCGCTGGGCTTGGGATTCTAGCACTATGTCAAGTTGCCGATCAACCTTGGCGCTCAGCCTGGAAAGGTTACGGCTGATTTCTCCTCCACTCCACGACATCAGCCTCCCACCACCTTATCGCCATAGGCTGAAACACCATACCTGCGCTCATAGTCGTTGGTCGGGATTTCCTTCTTGACTTCCCATCGCTGCCCCTGGATGTCCTCGAACCAGTCGCCCTCTTCGATATTGGCATTCCATAAAGCAACTATTGTGAAATCAAAGCGAGTTTCCTGTCCGTCGCCGGTAACCTGTAAGCCCTCGGCTCCAGCGAAACTGCTAGCGCTGCCCTTGTATACAAATTTCACAGTTTGAGGCGATTCAACCGGAACGCTCTGATACTCGAACTGCTTGCCCGGAAGATTAATGCGAATACGACGCATCAAGAAAATTGTGTGCGGGTCATCGTCAATGAAGACTTTGGTAAGTCTCCGATTGGCTTCAAGACCCCGCTGCGGCATTACACCCTCACAATCCTCTTGCTGCGGATTCCAGTTGCAGTGGTTGGCGGGTTCTCTTCCTTGTCCACGAGGTCGCGATAGATCTTCGCCATGGCCACGGCATTTCTATGAATGTTGGACAGAGACCGCGAAGACCCGGACTCACTCATGTCAGCGTACTCGAACGTATCCGAGGCCACCTTGGTCCAGAAGGCAAGAAGCATTGCATTCTCAGTCTTGTCGCCGTCAAGCTGTTCACCGATGTATGTATCAGTCCAGCCGTATGTTTCCGGGTTGGCCGGCAACATAGCCTTGAAAGCGTCAATTTCAGCTTGCTCTGCCACGTTTCCTCCTGGTACAGAAAGGTGGGCCTGAGGGTCTACCCCAGACCCACCTCTCCGAACAACTAGTTGCCGCTGTTGCCTTCGTTCGCGGCAGCCGCCTGAGTCTCTGCCTTCAGCGCATCGAGAAGACGCTTCTGCAGTGTCGACTTGTCACCCTGGGCCGACAGCTCGCGGTTCTTCAGGTGCGCCTGCAGCTCGGGATACTCGCAGCTGTTGACGAACTGGACATCATCCGGGTCATACTCGTCCGGTCCCAGCTCGCGAGACTCGCCATCAGTGTCATCAGTTCCATCGTCCTCGAACTGATCCTCGTTCTGCTCGCGAGTGACAGTCGGGTCCATCTGAATCGGCACCCGACGGCCCATGGCTTCAACTTCAGCCTTGCGCTGCAGCTCCAGCCACTCCTCCTCGGACAGATCCTGCCCCTGCTTGGAGTCGGCAAACTTGATTTCAGCATGTCGGCCTCGGTCAGCGAGATACTTCCTGTCCTCATCGTTCAGAGGCTTGCTGAGGTCAATTTCCCTGCTCATCAGGCCACCAGCCCCGTTCCGCGCTTGTACTGGTTCGGCACCGTGTAGGTCGTACCAGCCACGAGCTGCATGATAACGCCAGCCCCTCGCTGCCGGACGCCAGTTCCGAATCCACGGCTGTAGTAGGAGTCGACCAGCGGGTACCGCTGCTGGTTGCCCGGAAGCAGACGGAGTCCACGATATGCCGGGTTGGCGTGCTCGCGGATCCCGACAAGGTTCTGGAGGTTGGCAACACCCCCAGTACCGAACATGAGCACATACCCGGGCGGGATGTACGCCTCTTCGATCAGCAGGATATCGCCGTACGAACCACTGACAGGCAGACCGTTCCACGTTGCCGGCGGACGCTCGCCCAGAAGACCAGCTTCGTTCGGCACGATCATCGTCGGCTGCGTCGGAGAAGGAATGAAGTCGTAGTTCGCGATGGCCCCGTGGTTGTTGGCCACGCCAGCCTTGAACTTGCGAGCCTCCTTCATCTCACGACCGTTCATGATCGCGATGAAGTTGGTGCCGTTCTCCCGGTTGTACCCGTGGTGCTGAATGTGCTCCAGCATGTCATCGAGGTCGCCAGAGTCAAGCAACGTGTACCCGCCGCCATCTGCAGCAGTGTTGCTGGTCAGGTAGTGGGTGTGGTTGCCATCAAACGTGGTCGTCTTGTACGGCGGCGGGATCATTCCGTCCGCGTTGTACAGGGGGTACACGTTGTAGTTCTGGTGGTTGATGTCAGCATTGCGGCCGACATTGTCGAAGATGGCCTCCATCACCTTGCGAAAAACCAGACGCCTGTCAGCGTCCAGCATTGCCTGGTGAATGGCATCGACCTGGCGCTGGTCCGCATCCCGGAGGAACCTCCAGGTGTAGCGGACTGCAGCATCGTAGTCTTCGAAGTCGTACGCCATCTGGATGTAGTCCACGCCGATCCGGCTGGACTTCGGGATGCCGTACTCTGACGCGATCTCGAACTCAGCGTCACCGACAACAGGCACGTTCTCGATCAGATCAGTGACCGGGTACGTGAGGATGTCCACCAGAGTCTGCCGACGCTGGTTGTAGACAGCCAGAACAGCCTGGTAGTCAGCCCACAGAGCGTTGATATCAACGCCATCAGTGGTGACTGTCGGAAGGATGTCAGAGGCGTCGTGATAACCGCCCTCTCCACCCATCATAGTCTGGAACAGACCGTACTCGCGCCAGTCGACCAGGGTATGACCTGCCACCGGGTCCGCAGAGAACGGCGCAGCGATCACCCCTGGCTGGAACAGCGGGTTCCTCGTCATTGTCGCTCCCATCACGCACCACTCGCAGCCACGAGGCCATAACCCAGAACGCGGCAGATGAACCGAGCGCCCTTGGTCGTAGTAACCTCTGCAGTGTAGCCCAGCGGCACTGAAGTAGCAGGCTGCGTCGTGCCGCCCGCGCTCGTCCCGGCAACTACCGCACCAGTACCAGTAATGCCGTAGTAGTTCATGCCTGCGACACCTGCGACGCCAGCAGTGGTACCCCACTCCAGGATCTCTCCGCTGGTCATGACGTCAGCGACATCCCCCGCGCGGTGAGGCATGGTGAGAACCATCACGCCCTTGATGCCAGTAACACCAGCACCCTTGACGATCTGCCCCGTCGCGTTCAGGCCAACCGCGAACGGCTTTCCCAGGTCCACATGGGTACGGTCCGGCTTCCCGGCTGTGTATCCGAAGTCCGCAGCCAGGACGCCTCGAAAGCCTCCTGAATACGGCTCGTACTTGTCGTATCTCGCCACCAGCAGATCCCTTCTACATACGGAAGCGGTCGACTGCCTTGCTTGCGTTCTTGCCGTTCTTGTCGTCGCCGCCGCTAAAGCTTCCGCCAGTGCTTCCGTTTCCGTTTCCGCCACCGGCTGGCTTGAGCAAGAACTTGTGCTTCTTTGCCAAAGCCTTCACTGCGTCGTCCAAGCCATCCACTGATCCATCATCCCCGAGGGTCAATGAGTCACGGTGCTCGGCCATCAGCAGTGTCAAGGCTGCGCCCGGATCATGCCAGTCGAACTTGTCCCGGGGCATCTTCAGGAAAGCAAGCTCAACCTGCATTCCCTGGACTTTAGCTGTCAACTCTTCATTTGTCTTCTCTGCCTTTGCCGCAATAGCTTGCGCCTTCTGCAACTCCGACATATCCTTGGACTTAATAGCTTCCAGCTCTTCGTCGCGAGCCTTCAACTGCTCGGCCAATTCCTTGGCCTTTGCTCGACGCCTGGCGTTCTCCCGACTCAACTCCCGGTTCTTCACCCAAGCCCTGTACTCCTTGGGGTCCTTCGGGGGCTTATCGTCTTCGTCACCATCGTCATCGTCATCATCGTCTGCGCCCGTAGATCCATTCTTGTTGGATCCACTCTTGTCATCATCATCCTTCTTGCCCTTGTCGTCTTCACCCTCTGCGCCGCAGATGGGGTAAACAGGGACACCATTGATGATTGCGAGTGGGGAATTCCTCAGGAGCGCTGCCTGGCTCAACCAAGGCAAACGAGCTATGCGACTCTGCCGCATCAGAGTGAACCTCCGGGTTCAGGGTTAGTCTACCGTATCCCCGGAAGCATAGCGTATGTCAGATTTGGTGTAATGCAGAACTAGCTAACTTGGCGTCCTGACGTCCCAATATCTGCCGAGAAATGCTCATCAAAGTATGCGTCATACATACCCAAGCGGAGATTCTGATTGAACTCTGCAACGCTTGGCAAACTTGGAGTAACAAAACAAAGGCATAGCGGATGTGGCTTCGCAGGAACCATTCCCATTGGCCATACACCCGGACCAAGACCATTGTCTCTACGAGCGTAGTCATCGCAGAGATCTGGAATCCTATGGGTCTTGCTGTTGTTCCACTTCATTCCATTTGTCCAAGGCTTATCCCGCGCGGAGTCGATGGACTGTGCGTGATACACATTATTGATCTCGGTACGAGCCAGGCGCATCGCAGCGAAACTAACTCCACCCTTTACGTCTGGCCTTATCATGTCTTTGACGGTCTTCGAGATCTCTGCAACAGTGGCGCCTCGGGCAAGACCGCTATTGATAGCGTTATCAACCCAGTGCTTGCTAAGCGCTTGCGAGTGGTACACCCTCTGACTCAATGTTCGCTGAGTTTGGAATATCCTGGCCAAGAGCGCATCGACATTCTTGTCAGAGCTGTCTAGCAGATAGTCCAGGATGGCTTGACGGCGATCCTCTTCTGGAACTGCATTCTTCAGAAGGAACTCTTCCCAATCAAAGCTTTGCCTGATAGATTCAGACTGCGCCTCCAGGCGACCAGCCCTAGCAATATCACCTGTATGCTTCCAGATGTACGCCAGGACGCGCCCAATAGATCCACGGGCTGCAGTCAACTGGCGCGCTCGTACGGCAGCGCCAATGCCCTCTTTCATCTGGAACTTACGCATCTCGCGCTCTGCGTCGCGAGCGGCTTGCTCTAGGATCTTGATAAGATCCTTGTCATAGCTCTGCTGCAGGCGAATGTAGCGATCCAGCCACGACTTCTGGGACAACTTCAACGGGGAAGGCTTCGCCATTCTTGAACTCCCACTCAGAGACTGTATCCCCTGCAATGATCCAGTAACGCATTCCGAATGGAGCCATGGCAGCATCCCGCAGACTAGGTCGGTTCAAGCCCCCGGGGTGACTGTGGTACACGCCGAGAATATCGGCGCCATGCTCCATCTGTACGTGCAATTGCTGATCAGGATGCATGTGGAATTCGAGGTCATCCCTGGCGATGTTATCAATCGGCAGGATCCACCAGTCCTTCATGATGAATCCGCAAATCTCGCGCCCCTCAGATTCCAGAGATTGCTGGATTAGGCGCGCGACAACGGCCTCTGGCATTGTCTCATTCATCGCGCTTCTCCAATCTAGCCTCAATACACATTCCTCGCCACGCCTCCATCAAGCCAAGCTGCGTGACCCAGTCAGTGTTATCTGAGGTGGCCGAACACACATTCATGTAGCCGGTCTCGAAGTCCTGGACTTTTGCGATGATGGCCACAGCAGCCACCTGGTCATTCTCGCGTAGCTCCAATCCATCCCAGAGATCAGCTGCCTCTGCATACTTAGCTCGCCATGCCTCAAGGGCCGCAAGTTTTTGTAGGTAATCGCCCTCAATTTCCTCTGTCATGCTGCAATCCTCTTGCCTTGCGCAGAGTTCTTGGCCAGTGAACGAGTCCTTGGCTTTCGATTGGGTGCACGAACTCCAGATGTAGCTCTCCGCGCGGAGTTCTGCACGCCGCTGATCTTCACTGAACGCGCACGACGCTGGCCGCCAATCTGATGGATCTGTACGCCACCGACAGTAGCCTTGCGCCTCTTCAGGATGTCAAGAACCAGAGATCGCTGCTTCTCAGGAGCCTTGTTTGCGATTCCCAGGAGAGCCTTGTCAGTCAGTCGCGACAGATAGCCCCGACGCTCGCTGATGTTCTCCAGACGGGCCAGAACTCCCAGGTGCAGGCCCACCTTGCCCGGGATGATAGGAATAGTGCGGCCATACGAAACACTGGCGCTACGAACTCCCACTCGGAATGACAAACGCCCCTTGCGACGAAAGCGTCCATTGCTATCCCTGGGATGCAATGCCGAAATCCAGCGAGCCATCAGCGTCGCACCTTTCTCCCAATTCTAGCCTTCAGAGTAGAGCCCTTGCCACCTCGGTGCCTCTTGTCCCCTGTATACATACCAGTGGCCGCCTTATGAAGTGTCTGGCACATCCCCTTTGCCACACGCGGACTCATGCCATGCTTCATGGCCTGCCTGACACAGCGTGTGTAGTCGCCTGGAGTGCCCCAACGAATCCTAGCAGCCACCTTCCCAGACAAGTAGCTGCGCCGGAGCTGCTTTGGCATCATCTCTTGAATGCTCCTCCGATATAGAGCGCTACTGCTATGGAGCCTAGCAATCCTCCAATAGCCATGCCTATCAGCACCAGGAATACGACCCAGCCGGCACTCATAGTTCCTCCTATGTAAACCAGGTCTGACCGCAACCACCTTGACGTTCGTCACACCAGAACATCTTGCGCATACCCACGTCAATCAACTGCTGCTCGATCCATGATACAGCAGGCCGACTGTTAGCAGGGTTTCCGCCAATTTCATGGTGGAAGCACTTCTTGCGTTTCCGAGCCTTTGGCGTCCAGGGCCAAAGCATTACTTGCGCCGCTTCTTCTTGCCCTTGTTGCGCTTCAAGCGCTTGTCCTTGCCGGTGCCCTTACTGGGCTTGCCCTTGGCCATGGACTTCGGCTTGCCGTTGGGCCAGCGGTTCGAATCACTGGCATCAAAGCCGCCGCCGAAAGCCTCGCTGAAAACTGGCATTACAACCTCAACAATCCCATTAGGATGCAGAATACTATTATCAACAATGGAACTACTAAATACAGCAGGAATATGGCAAGAGTTGCTTTCACAACTACTTCCGCTTCTTGCGCTTCCTGCTTCGCCTTGCCACGCCAGTGCCGCCAACTACGGCTCCGACTACAGCACCTGGGGCGCCACCGACAAATGCGCCAACGCCAGCGCCAAGGTAAGTGGCTGTCAGGACATCCCTGAGCTTTCTGTTCCTGCTGACCCTGGCGTTACGTTGCGAAGTCGTCATCGTCCTCCGACGAACTCCACCGCCTCTGGTCCATCGACCATTTCTGTCACGCGGCTGGTTGCGATTGAATAGCCTACGCCTGGCCATGGACCCTCATTTCTTGATCTTGGTGCCGTTCATGATTTCTTCTGCAGCAGACGTCCTTGCTTTTGCAGCAGCCTTGCTGGCGGGAACTCCGCCAATAGTTCCGCCGCCAGCCCGAGTGTTCGTCTTTCTGCCGCCTCTGGATCCACGCTTTCCAAGAGACCGTGTTGCACGCCTACCCCGAACAGCTTTGGCAAACCTGCCAAAGGTATCTCTTGCATACACCCGAGGGTTCCTGGCCATGATATATCTTACCCCCTAGGCGTCGCTGCTACCCGAATTACCGCCTGCCCCTGGATCCAGTTCATCATTCATACGTTCTGCCTGAGGATCCGGGGTAGAAGTCTCCTGAGCGATGGCGGCATCCTCTCGTAGCTTCTCTACGGCGTTGGCAGGATACTCGTAGCCGAGTTCTGTCAGAGCATCGACTGCCATTTGAGTGGTAATTAGCGGAGGCATTCCCGGATACACCGGCGTGACCAGCTGCACCACTTCGGCGATCTTTGCATCTCTGTTGACTGGCATTGGATCGTCAACAACGAAATTGATCTTGCAATCTATCGCGTCAGTGAATTGCTCGAACTCAGGCAGCCAGTAATTCGCCAAATCAAAGAGCATCTGATCGTACACGCCCAGCATGTCATCTTCCTTCTCCTTGTTCTGCGCAAGGAGTGGAGACAACTTAAGCTTCAAGGCAATGCCGGATTCTGCCACCTGGACATCAACCACGCCAGTGGAAATATCAGAAACACCCACACCGAGCTGTGCCTCAGAAAGCGCGAAGTTCATGTGGTCAATCATCGGGGCAACACTGCTTACACCGCTGATGCGCTCAATCTTTCCGTCTGCAGGAAGCTCGAGGACCACTGCGGGACCGATCTCGTAATCAGTCTCATTACCATCATCGCCAAGCGCGGGACCCGCAGTAGTGGCGTAGACACCCAATCCCTGCATCACCAGAGTCAACTGCTCATCGGACAGCGTCTGGTTTACTCCAGATACAATTGTCTCGATACCTTGCAATTGGCTTGTCCCGAATACTCCATCGCCTTCGTATCCATTCGGCACATGGTATACAGGAATCGCCATGATCCCGGGCAGGATGAATGGCTCAATCAAGGTCTTCAGCCTCTTTACATCTTCAGCCTTGAGATTCCTATCATCCCACTTGCCCAACTCGTACAATCCCAGAGACGACTCAATGCCAGTCAGGATGCCAAGGTCGTTGTAAATCTTCCGATACGTTTGCCTGCGCGCTACTGTTTTCTTCTTCTCTGGATCATCAGGATCTGGAATGATATTACAAAGGTGAACACCAGTCACCTTCTCGGGATCACTGATGTCATCCTTGATGGGGAAGTAGTGCTTTGGTAGCACCTTCTGAATCGTGAGTCGGCGGCCCTCTGGCTTATTGCGGTCTGCAATGAAGTGCCAGATAGCATCCCCGCGAATGAGGCCCCAGCGCCTCTGGTAGGCGAATGTGGACCTCATTCGCTCACGCTCCCACAGCGCGTCCAGAAACTCTAGCGTGGATGTCTGCTGACCTGAAGTACCCTTCTTCTTGTCAACGGTGTATCGCCATCCCACTGCCAAGAATCGATTTGTGGCTTCGATGATCTTCTTCGCGCTGGGAATATACATGGGGTGATCATCTTCCCCGCGCTGCACCAGCTTGAAAGTGTCTGGATTGTTCTTGTACAAGCCCTCGTATGCCTCGTAAGCCTGCACACGACGTTGGTCTTCAAGGCTGGCCGCAAGGTTCGGATCCACTGGGCCAAATAGTGACCTGACGCTTTCATACATTAGGAACGAACCTTTGCTTTCTTGGACCTGCCCCGACCAGAGTTGTCTTGCGGCGTCTTGAAGAACCCAGCAAAGAATCGACCCAATGCTTCAGGAACGTGGTCGTCCTTCTTCATTGGTTCCTCTTGAGCCTTGGTGCTGCTCTCATCCTTCTTGTCTGGGTACCGGTAAATCTGCATCTCGCGAATAGCATTCTTACAGCTTCGGTCAATCTTCAGCTGCGGCTGTCGCTCCGGGTGCCCATAAGGCAAATGTGCATTACGCATCTTGAGCGACTTTCTAATCGCATCAATGCGATAACGCTTCTCGCCGCCAGTGCCGCCATAAGCCGGCTTCCTCAGCCTTGTCGTGAGAATCTTACTATTACCCGGGTCTGCAGGATCAGGATAGAATCCCTTAAGTGAACCCGGACATAGACCTGCTGCCTTAATGCTCTCCGCAAACTCTTCCGCTGTTTCGCCCTCTTTGTAATATTCATCGAGTATGTGGATGTCACCCCAAGGACCGACCTGGATGAGGAGCCAGACGTTTGGATTTGTATACCCATAGTCCACTGCGCCAAAAGTCTGCCAGGTTGGGTTGTACTGCAAGTTCTGGACGTGGACTTCCTCGTCGAACTCCTTGAAGACCTTTCCAACAAAGTCAGTGAAGTCTGCAGCAATCTCTTGGAGAAATGCAGCTTCAGTAAGATCATCAATGAGCGAGACAATCTCAGGGTCAATTTGCAGCTTGTACCGCTCGACCAATTCATGGGATGTTCTCTTCCTGCGTTGCAGGCGTAGCATCTCTAGAAGCAGATACACATCGTGGTCTACAGTGGGCTCGCGATACACGTGCGGGTTACGCCACGCAGGCATCCTCCAACTAGCCCACTCTGGCTTAGTCGGGTCTTGTCCGCGTTGGAAGTTCTCGTAGAACCAGTTTCGACCCTCTGGCGTACTGCTATGAATCGACCAGCCCTTGAAGTCGTTCAGAGTGGGCCTGATATGCTTAATCCAGACGCGCTCTTTGATCTTGGCGGCCTCAGACATAATAACGCCATGGAGGCCCTCGCCAACAAGGGTGTCTGGATACTTCGCACTCTTCGCGTGAACCTGGAATGTACCATCCCAAAGGCTGATATGCATATTACCCCCGATGGGGTCATTATACGTACCAGGCTTATCAAATGGGACTTCGAGACGACTCAGCGTGTTGTATACAACGCGGTATTCCTTCTCGGCATCGGAATATTCCGGCCCAACGATCCAGAACTCTCGACGCTTGCCCTGTTCCTTCAAAGTGTTTCTGAGTCCACGCGTTAACAGTGCCTCAGGAACTAACTCATGGCCACCAACATCAGACTTGCCGAACCTTCGCCCTGCGGCAACCACTCGATGACGCGCGCCACTCTCCAAGATCTTCTCTTGCCCTGGGTGCGGGTCATAGCCGATGCTCTCGAACACGTCCCATACGCTCATCGGCACCGCTGTGGTCACTCTTCACCTCCCAATGTATAGATTAGCCCCAGTGCGGTCCAGTCACTGGGGCTAATCACCGTACCCATCACTGGCGCACACAGCCTGGAAAGGGCGAATAACCAGGAAGAGCAGCACAGCTAGGACACACTCTGAAGTTTAGCGGCCAGAGCAGAATGGAGATGGGAGCTACTCTGGCCTGGTTCGCCGTCGGGGGTTTTTGGAGCCAGCGAACCTGAGGGTGATCCAGGAGTTGCACCTGGCGCATCGTGTCGCATACGATTGAACCACTTCGGTTCATATCACCCGAGCGGCTCTGAGGTTCAACTGGCGCGGGTGCCCGATCCCCTCAGAGCCCCTCCAGTACGTGCCGGTACGTAGACCACACGTCCTGAAGTCCTACTTGAACTTGCTGTTGCCGTTGGGGCTGATGGTCCCGCCCACGATTGCAGCACCCTTGGTGCGAACACCAGCGAGTGGGGCACCCGGGAGGAACTGGTTACGAGCGCCACCGCCAACAGGCGTACGTACACGAACTCGGATGGCCAAGACCTGTGCGGCCTCCCGGTCCTCTGTCGTCGGCGGGTACCAGATCGGCTTCTGGAACAGTGGCATTTGAGACCTCCTTCGCCCTTGTACGCCCGAGTCTAGCTTACATCGAAACTGTCGAGTCCCGGCCCCGGAAGAATTACATTGCAAGCGAGAAGATACTCGACTGCCGAACAAAGCAATTTCTGGCGCTCGCCAATCTCGTACCACTCGCCTCCAAACGTATGCTTGTGGAAGGCACGAGCAATCTTTTCCACTACAGGCAGTGGACGAGTCATCACTCGATCTGCAACTATCCTGTCAGGCAAAAAGACTAGCTTTCCACCCCAGTCGTAGTCGCGAGCTTCCTGCAAAGCATCCAGAAGTTCAACCCAAGTAGGCGGTTCATTCCGCTTCATTGGTTCGCACCTCGAACGCGTGGAACCAGCCTGACATCGTAGCTTCCTTGAGAACACCAAAACTGTTGATGTGATTCAAGATCTCTTCGCCCGTGAGATTGGCATTCAGATCGTGCCCAGTACCCGAGATGTAGAAGGTACGCTGCTCCATCTTCTGGAAGTCTGGATTCACATCCACCACTGCCCAAGCAGCGTATTCCTTGGTATTGGTGTCGTAGTCCATGTGGATGACAAACGCGCCCTTGGGAACATCAACTGTAACAGGAGTGTTGTTCTTGCGGCCAAGCTTGAACTTGTGGACAGTCTGCATCAGGAAACAACCCCCTGGTCTAGAAGATCTTGGGCTACAGCGATCATGAGTTCTTTGTTGGCCATTGGCACGTCTCTCCAGGGCACTGCGCTGGCCTCACGCGTCTTGTATCCAAACTCTGGAGCCTGTCGTTCATAGGACTCATGGAATGCCTGCGCAACTTCTTGTGCACGACTATTGTTGTGCGCCATCAGTCTTCGTCCTCTACAATCTCTGCTTCTAGTGTGTTTCCATCTTCGATTGCTGTACGACTAGGCCGAGGTCCACGCGCGATCCTGTCATAAACAACTTCCCAGGGCTTGTCCTGAGAATGGACCACTACGTCAGGAGTCTTTCCTGCGAGTCGCTCATAGACATATTTTGCCGCCTCGAACCTGATCTTATCCTCTGCATAAGGGGCAGTGGCAAGATCGGTGATGGTGTCAATAGCACCAAGCAAAGCGCCCTGCATCTTTTTCTCTGCCCTGGTGTAGATCTCTT
>WUUC01130233.1_pt1 | contig 28668 bp, 47 predicted proteins | sample 6278441 | NCBI WGS metagenome assembly WUUC01 (sample SAMN13675441, study PRJNA597444) | soil metagenome | isolation source: soil | place: USA: Washington | collected 2017-10 | reverse complement strand
TATATCCTAATTCTAAACGTGTATCAATAATTCCATATTTATATACTTCCCAATCAATATTCTTAACATTTTGTTGCATATTTTCAACAATTGTTGTTTTTTGCCAAGATTCATATGCATGAATAAATTGAGAACAATAAGTAATCAATGTGTTTTTGGAGAATCCTTTTAACATATATTCCAGAAAATGAGGTACATAATGATTATCACCATTGGTGATTAATACAAAATCAGCATCTGGACACAGAACATTCATATCTTTCAAAGACGATTGTCTTAAAGGATGTCCCCATAAACCTTTTCTTTCCTCTGTTTCCCAGTATCTTATTCTTACATCTCCTATAAATTCTATTAATTGACCTAATCTAGTAGCATTAGGACCATCGTGTATTAATAGAAGCTCCCAGTCTTTATGAGTTTGATTAATCAAACTACTTACAATCTCAGGAAATGTATTGTAAATGGGACATATTATTACTACTTTATTCATTTATTTTTGGAAATTCGTGATAATGTTCATGCCATCTTTTCAAATTAGCTCTAATATGAGTATCCCAAAGATAGCTTTTTCTCAAATCTGGGTGTATTTGGAGCGTAATTTTTCCCATTTTTTTTATTTGCTCATAAAAAGCATTACTTCCTTTATGTTCAAAATCATAACATTCTTGTTTGGAAGTTACAACAGAAGCAGGAAATTGAATTTTGCTAGCTGTTTCTTGACTAATCAAGAATCCTGTAGTACGAATATGAGTTTTTACTTCTCTGGATATTTCTAAACAAGCTACCCCTACTCCAGCTCTCTTTATTCCTATCATATAATGAGATATGAACTTTTTAGACATAGGAAGAACATCGTCTGTCGCCCATAAAAGATAGCTCCATTCATTAGGAAATCTATTTAATCTACCTCTACAAACATCTTGAAATGCACCTATATCCATCCCTATATTTATCCTTGGAACATATGTAATTCCTGCATCTGAGCACATTTGTCTACATTTATCTTGATCTCCTTGATTTCTGTAATTATGTATTATAATAAGTTGAGCACCCTGTTTATCACACATTTTCCAACATCTGATCCATTCTGCAATATTACTTAACCTATCATAAACTACAACAGCTACAATTATCTTCATTTTTTAATAAAATTATCCAACATTTTAATATAGTCATGACGCCAAGCTGGTTTTAGTTTTATGACACCATGAGGTATTTTATCCAATAATAATTGAGTTTGAATGTATTCTGCATTCCTTTCAACAACATTTTTTCTATCAGAAGTGTCTGTTCCCATTCCTGATTGGTGATAACATTGAGGTAAACTCCATCTATAAAACCAGCTAATTTCTTTGTTTTCAGGATGTGCATTTACAACATTTCCAAGGGTTCTCACTTTGTTTGTAAACTCCATATCTCCTCCAGCGTTCATAATAGGACTTTTTCCTACTTTCTCCCAAGCTTTCTTACTAAATGTGAAGCCTGAATTACCCACTTGTGTTATGGCTGTAATATCTGGCTCATTATAATAGGCTGCATTTTCCCAAAAAAGGATGTTTGTATCCTCTTTCCACCATTTATTAATGTTGTCTATATGCCAGGGAAGAGAAATATCATCGTCATCTCCTGTGATTATAATATCTCCATTACATCTTTCTATGGCAAAATTCTCTTTTTCACCTATTGTTTTAAATGGAGTTTCATTATATATCTTCACTTGAGGATGATCAAATTCCAGTTTTTGGAAAGGACAATCATTCACAATAATCATCTCTTTATCTGGATAATCCTGTATAAGGAAGGAATAGAGTGCTTCCTGTAAAAGATGTACACGACCCATAGTTAAGCATTTATATGAATATTTCATTCTTAATTATCAATTATTATAAAAGATGTTATATTTTGTATTTCTCCAGTTAACATTTTTCTAAATCTTGTTGGTTTTACAAACGATTGTTCTGAAGCTTTTTGTATAGAATTATAAAATATACCTGTTTCCAAATTGACAACAATTTTATTGTTCGTATTTCCTCCTTTCCTTTCATATTTTAAACCCTTATTCCAAGGAATTGAACCTTTCTTGAAAGGAGAAGTTTTTATCAATTTATCCAAATGATCTTGTGATTTTTGTCTTCCCTTGTGGAAACTAGATATTTTCTTTTTAGATTCTTCAGAATGTTTTCTTCCTTTATTTCTCTTAGAAATTTCTTGTCTTTTTTCTCTTGATAATATCTTACCAATATTTGACTGTCCACATTTTTTTCTCGTATCTTCTGAAAATCCTTTCGTTCCTTTTCCCCCATTTGTTTTATTTATCAAAATACCTGTTTTCAAATCGATGCGTCCGTATTTAGCTATAAGTTCTGTTTCTTTTTCAAAGGCTTCGTCAGCAGAACAATTATCTAATACAATTTCATGATTAAATCCGTATATATTTACATAATCATACCATTTAAGATCTCTATTTCTTTTACCTGCACTACTTGTCCCTTTTGCTCTCGAATAATAATCAAAAGTAATCAACCCTCCCACACCAATGTAGAAAGGTTGATTATTATCTTTTCTTATATGCTTATAAACGTAAGCCATTTTCTATTGTTAGTGTTTTATATGAAAATCTCATATTCTTTTATTTTAACCAAATCTCTATAACATTCTTTATCTCCTCCAAATTTTATAGTAGGAAAATATTTCTTATCTTTATTTATATGTTTAAGTTTTGTTTCTAAATCATACATTTCTTCAGCTTCTCCTTCAAATATTTTAATTATTTCATAATTATAAGGAAAGTTACAGAATCTTCTTTTTATTGGAACAAATGTTCTACCTATTTTATAAAAAGTTTCATTTTCGTTCCAGCATTTAATTATATAGGTTTTGAATCCTTGAAAAGATTTTGAATTTTTAGATTTTTCTTTCCAGTTTGTTCTGGTCCATCCTGAAGGGTTTATAGAATGATGAAAAGAGCATCTTTTATCGCCACATTTAGGACATCCGGATTTTAATAAATGGGAATTAGCAGTTTGACTAAATTGTCCGTGTATTGGGCAAATTATAGTTAATTTTTTATGTGCAGAAATATAGTTTATTTTAGAGTAATCATATTTATTATTATGGATTTCGTTTGCTTTAATAATAAAATGTTCATTTTTATTTAATGACGATTCTATGGTTGGAATAACACCATTTATTAAATGGTCTTTTCTCGTTTTATATTTTCCGTTATTATCCTGGATAATAATATATTGTTTATTTTCCAAACATTCTCCCATTATTTTAATGAGAGAATGTGGAAACTTCTTTTGAAAATTAGTTTTGAAAATTTCTAATTTATTACTCACATTTAATAAATATGCATTATATCATAATCGGCTACACAAATCTTTTCTTTATCTTCCACTTTAAAAACAACTCCTCTTCTTAGTCCCTGTGGGTCTACAAACACTTCATCTCCTACGTTTAAACCCTCCACTCCTTCTCCAAAAGCATAAACTGTAAGTCTATCAAATTTAGTAACAGCTTCTTCTTGTAGTTGTTTCTTCAATTCTGGACTAATACTCACTTTATGCTCTGTTATTTCAGGCATGTTCAAATAAACCCTTTTTCCACGTATTTTCATTATTCTACACTTAAAAGGTTAAAAAATCGTTCTCCATCCTCTTTTAAAAGAATAATTTCAGATTGCACAGTTTGTCGTACATTTTTATATCCTCTGAGTTTATTATTTTTAGTGTCAATATCTGGTTCTTGTGTCACTCGTTCATTAAAATCATCCAAAATGACGATTATTGTACCATCTGTATGTGTAATACTCCTTATCACTTTGTTTATATTAAAAGACGCTTTATATTCTTTCTCGTCTTTGTCTTTTATTGTGTAAATAAATTGATTTTTCATTGTTTATTCTTTAATTAATAGGTCTAAAAAATTCTTTGCTGCTTGATTTGCTATTTTGTGAAAAAATTCAGGCTCAGGAAATTGATCTCCTTCTACAAATCCTGATCTTGAAATTTCATCCTTAAAAGCCATAGCTATATTAGCTTGCCAAGCATAATATAAATCTGGGTTTGTTCTAATTCTTTCAAATAAGTCCATATTTTATTTTTAATTTTTCTCTTCTTTTATTGATTTCTTCATAAAAATACATGTCCATTTCCACTTTATCATGTTCCTCAAATGTGAGGATTATTATATTCTCTTCATCATAAGCTGCTTCGGGATATTTCTTCTTACTTAGAAGATGATGAAAATAGGTTGAAAGTGGTTCTCCGTATATCTTCTTACCAGAAATTTCACTTTTATGATCTCTTTTCTTCCATATGGAAAGGAAGAACTCATTCATTTTCTCCCTTTCCTGTTGCTTTTCTGTCATGTTTTAGTTTATAAGCTATAAAATTAACGAAATTATTGTATTTTTCATAGAGAAATTGCAATTCTTTTTCATATTTCTCTGGATTTTCTTCTAATTCATCAATGAATTCTTGTACATGTCCAGCGTTAATAAATTTCGTTTCTTCTAAGTTTCTCATCTATTAATTCAAAAAATGTTAATTTTCCAAATAGTAAATCTACTTTTAGAACATTGTGATAAATACAGAGTTCTATCATTTCTTCTAAATTAATATCACTTATGGTTGCCCACCATTCTTTAGAATTTTTTTCCTCCATCTTTTTCACGGTTTATGTCTTTTTCTACCATATTATTTATATATTTAATACAAGTTTCAAATATAACACTTTTTTGTTCATTTACCTCTTTTCCAGAGTTTAATTTTAGAATTGCTCTATAAATAGCTTCTTGTTTTGGTAATCTGGTTATATCTGTAATATTTCCTCCAGGTTTCTTTCTTAAGAACTCTATCATAAAAGCTAATTTACAAGCGACTTTTTTCCTCTTTATCTTTAGAAAAGGTTCAATTTTTAACAAGAACTCTACAGCATTCTTTCCATGTAGTTCCCATTTATAAGCTGTACTGACATTTTGATTCCATACCCAAATATGGAGATATTGTCAATTTAGACAAATATTCTTGACATTTTACATGCGCATTTTTACCATCTTCATTTATAAATGTTTCTATAACTTCTTCAATATATGGATTGTGATTCTCCATACTATCAAAATCCTTCCTAATCAATTGTAATCCTTCCATTATTCTTTTTCTATTGGTTCTTCTATTGGAATTTCTGTTTGTTGAATTTTATCGACAATCTGTCCTTTAAGATCAGAAAAGAAATCATCATCGTCCTCCAATGATCTTTTAAAGTCTTCAATGTCATATTTTGTGTCTTTCCATGTGATGGTTTTTCCATATTTCTTTAAAATTTCAAAATCTGATGCAAGTTGCATAATTTCTCCCATTTTGTCAATACCTTTGCCAAATAAAACTTCTACAGAACTAAGTCTGTAAGGAGGTGACATTTTATTCTTGATAGCCTTCAATTTGGTGATATTTCCATAACTTACATCACCTTCTTTAGCCAATGTTCTTGATATTTCAATCCTACAATCTGCATAAAATTTTAGAGCATGTCCTCCTTGTGTTGTTCTTGGATCACCAAACATTACACCTATTTTCTCTCTGTATTGGGAAATGACAATAACACACACATTATGGTCTGAAAGAGCTGTTTTAAGCTTAGGATAGGCATTACTATTCAAACGGGCTTTTTTACCTATTGAACTATCTCCTACATCTCCATCTAATACAGCTTTTGGTATTAGAGAACTGTCACTGTCCACGATAACAAGGTCTAATTCTCCAGATGCAATCATATCCATTGCTATTTGGAATCCTTCTTCTCCATGAGAAGGTTGAGCAATGAGCATTTCTTTGGTATCTACACCTAAAGCTTGGAAATAGTTCTTATCTACGGCATGTTCTCCATCAATATAGAGCACTTTTCCTCCTTTTTTCTGACATTCTGCTGCTGCATGTCCACAAATTGTGCTTTTTCCAACACCTTCCCATCCTACAAGTTCATAAAGCTTACCTTTAACAAACCCTCCTACACCCAATGTAATATAATCAATACCCACACTACCACTACTGATAACATCATATTCTCCATCAGATTTGCTTTCTAATGTAAGAATTGTACCTGTTCCGTATTTCTTATTCAGCTTGTCTAAAGCCTCTTGTAATTTGTCTATCTTCTCTGATGTTTCTTCTTTAGTTTTCTTTGCCATAATTTACTTTTTACAAATATAATAAAAATGCCCTAAAGAAACAAATCTCTAGGGCATTAAAACGAAAAATTATTTTTTACATACCACAGGTTCCACCTTTTGTTAAATCACAAACGTCAAAGAATTCTTCTTTAAATTCCTTTCCTTCATAAGAGGTGGCCTCCTTATAATCCACAATTGTTAAAGGTTGTCCTCCTCTACTTCCATCGGGATAACAGGTGAATCCTCTTAGTCTGACAGCATATTTAGCCAATATATGTGCAAAATCATCCACTTTTGTATCATTATTCAATGGAGTGCCCCATTTAGGTAGATTAATGGTGGAACTTATTGACATATCCACATAATCCTGTACATCAGCTTGAAATTTTATTCTCCTTTCATAATCATTTGCCAAACTTAGTGCTGTTTCTATTTCATAAGGGTTAATATTATATTTATTAATCAAAAGTTTGGCTGTTCCATCAATAACATATTGATAATGCCATTCTTTTTGACCTTTTAAATACCTTCTTTTATATGCCACAGCGAATAAAGGTTCAATTCCTGTTGTTGTACCAGCCATAATACCAATTGTTCCTGTTGGTGCAATAGCTCTATATGCTATAGGTTTGTTAATACCTAATTCGTATGCGAGTTTGTTAGCACCAATTTCTGAATTGTGTTTATAACTTTCTAACCATTCGTGTAATTCAGAAACCACCTCATACTTATATCCTCTCTGGAGCAACCATTCATGAACACCCATTATTCCCATTCCAAGGCGTCTGTTCTTTTCTCTAACTTCATACACTTTCTGATAGGGAAGTTGAGCCACCATTGTTCCACATAACAAGAATTTACTCACTAAATAGCACACTCTTTCGAATCGTTCTATTGTCTCAATTCTGGACATGTTTACACTTGCAAGATTACATACATCACTATCATCCTCTGATGTGACTTCTGTACATGCGTTTCTGAGTGTTTCAAATACCTTTTCAAAGAAATTGAAGCTAAATCCAGGCTCTCCTGTTTTTAGAGCCTGTCTACAATTCTCCAGGAATGTAATAGGAATATTCTTTATTTCCAGTTCAAATATAGCCTTTTTTCCACCTTTTTTATATATTTCAAGCAATTCTTCAAAAGACCCGCCATAAAGTTCCTCTAAGAATTTATTGTCATAATTCAAGGAAATATTAGTCATATCCAAAGGAGCAGGAAAATTAAAATCTTTTTCCTTCAAATCAGCTATTGTGATCTGTTTTCCATTCTCATCATAAGCTCCAGCTACGGGAATAGCACTCCAATCTTTACAATGAAGGAATTCACCAGCATCTCCATGTTTCCAGTTAAGAGAAGCATAAATGGCTGATCTTCTTGATCCTCCTTGCATTACATTTCTTCCTATCTCATTGATCATTGCCATTTTAGGAATAGGACCTGAAGATGTTCCTCCTGTTTTAGACAACTTCCTACCCCTTTCTCTGTAAATGGAATAATCATTTCCTATACCTCCTCCTGTCATAAGACAGCTTTCTGCTTTCCATGATAGATTTGCCCAATCTTCTCTTGTATCTTCTAAGCTCTTGAGAAGATAACAATTATTGAAATATTTGTTTATTCTACCAGCGTAATATAAATATCGTCCTCCTGCAATAAACTCCATATTTGTATGCATTTCTATCAATTCTTCTTTCTCTTCCTTGGAAATATAGTTTCTACATACATCTTCTATCAGTGTTTTACTTAATTCTTCCCATGTTTCTGCGTTTTCATGTTTGTATTTAAAGTTAAAAATGTCTTCTGAAAATTTACTTCTAAAAGTTGTTTTTGTTTCTGTCATATATTATTAGTGGTTAAAATGAAAAAAGGGAACAAAACTACGTTTTTCCCCTCAAATAACCTAATTAATGGTTGTAATTTTCTATGTTAAACTAATTCTTTTAATGACTTAATTCTCTTATATCCTACATCATAACGCTGATTATGAGAAGCATCAAATAGAAATGTACATATTCCGGCATTGTTTAATTCTACGAAATTCTCATATCTGTCATCAACAAATATGTCAATTCCGCCTTGTTTAGCTATTTCCACTTTAGATGCTCCAAATGGAATACTATACACTGGTCTAGTAGGAAACCCATTTTTAAATAACCATTCTTTTGTCCATTCTTCAGGAACACTCCTGCTCGTGATATAACAGTGTGGTTCAAAAGGAATATCCTTAGGATTACACAGTCGTTCCAGAGAAAGATAAAAATCTGGTGTTTTTGTCAATTCATCCAAATGTTCTTTGGTATCAAAGTGACAATTCCAGCTATTTATACCTTCTGGACAGAATTTCTCTCCATAAGCCTTATTAAAATCACAAATTACACCATCAATATCCAATCCAATCTTAGGTCTATTGAGATAACCATGTTTTCTATCATCCCCTTGAGGATAAATTTTATAGAATTCTAATAAGGTTGCCCAACCCCAGGCTGCATTAGCTGCATGATAAGTAAGTAATTCAGGATCAAGGTCTTCACCCATTTTGTAGGCTTCCGTATGTCTTTCAATACTATCCAATGTTTCCATCCAAGACAAACCTTTTCTCCAATTATCACTAGCGTCATCAATTAGAGTATATTCACCCCTCTTTTCAAAAGGAATATCTATTCCTTTAAGCTTATTGCCTTGTTTGTCCTCATAAATGGAGTATTTATGGGCACCTCTCGTATATACTTCTGTTATGCACTTTTTAGCAAATGGAGGAAATAATACATATCTATTTTTTCCTTTATTATATCGTCTACCTTTTTCACTCATAAATTTAATGCTTTTGATGTCATAGGGAATTGTTCTCCGTATCCGAATGCCTTTATTGTATATTCGAATGGATTTCCCTCTATATTTTTAACTAATTCTAACATTTTGTCTGCTATTTCATGAATTTCATCTTGTGCGTTTGGCTTTTTTCTTAAACTTAAGAAATTAGCAAAACAACTCATGTTCATAATTACATCTGTCTCGATTTGGGAATTATACATTTTAAAATACCTAGCTGATTCTTTAGCTCGTTTTCTGCTTATTTTAGATTCTATGTCTTTTAAAGCTAAATGATATAAATCATTCATACATTGTGTAGCATTTGTAAGAATATCTAACCAATATTCTCCTTCTACTACAACTCTTTCTCCATCAAAGAAAACTTCTTCACTCACTTGTATTCCTTTCCAATCTTTTGGAAGATAATATTTATCATCTTTTAACTCTTTATATCTAGCTGATTCTCCATTAGTTCCTGCATGTCTGTGTTTTATTAAATGAATATGTGATGCAATATCACAATTCACCAAAAAATGTACAATTCCTCGTTCAAATGGTGTTTTATGACCATTTGTCCATAAGTCATTAATCATTTTTGGTATCCTTTCCTTTTTTTCTGATGTTAGATTTCTAGAAGTTGATGTCCAAGCTGCTAATGCAATTGTTTCATCTCCTCCATAATATCCAACTAATTCAACTTTATTTTGGCTCATACTAATTCTTTAATTTTATCTATATCTAACACCTCATTTTCCTCTGTCCATCCTTCCCATACTTCCATATCATTTCTGAAATCTATAGCTATCCTATCCTCCCAATATCTCCTTAAATCATCTGTTTTATTGAATATTCTGTATTGTAAGGAAGTTTCTTCTTTATATTGTTTGTTTTTCAGGATTTTTATAACTCTTGGAAACAATTCTTGAAAATCTTGAGATGTTTTAGAATATTTACCCTTTTTAACTAATTCAAAATCATGTGCAAAATTGGGGTCTAGGGTGTATACTAACACCACATAACCCCCATCATAATCATAGTCGTCTAATATAAGATGAGTGCGTTCATATTCTCCATCCACAAAATCTTTAAAATAATCTAAATCCTTTGGTTTGAATAGTAAATACGCACTATTCTCATATTCTACGTCTCCTTTTATGTCTTTTATATATGCATTAATGAAATTATTATTTATTAACTTTGCTCTTTCAATTTTCAATGTTGGCACTATAAAAATAGTGCTATTCGTTTTCTTTAACTCCATAATCTATATTTGAATTATAATCCTTTTTATATACAAATTTGTAATTTTTACATAATTTATATCTATTTTTAAGAACACATGTTATATTACTATCTTTAATATTTAAGTCTTTAGCAGCATTTTTTATACTGTCGTATTCTCTTATAAATTCTCCCTTGTTTGATAGTAATATTATAGGTTTACTCAAAGATTTAGACCGTTTTATCCTTGTTTTTTCGCTATGTTTTCCTATACCATAAGGATTAGTCGGCTGAACATTATATCCTTTATTGGGATCGTGTACATTCAATAAATTACACCAATAATGCTCTTCTGAATATAAGAGTTCTTTTGGACATTCTACTAACATTTCTAATAGAAATGAATTTTCTCCATACTTATTATAATCTTTCTGTAATTCTTCAACTGTATGTTTATTTATTCTAAGTGAATTTAAATGTTTGGCTGCTCTATTTCCTGAATTTTCAGTATGACCAACATAAATTTTATTATTTATTAAACAAGTAATTGTATAAATTCCTATATAATACATCATAATTCTTTTATGATTAGTGTTCTAATATAAGAAGAAAGACTAAGTCCTAGAGATTTAGCTTTTATTTTAACTTTTTCTTTTAATTCACTGTTTATACGAATAATAATATCTTTTTCTTTTATCATAAAAATTATAGTTATTTATCTACTACAAATATACTACAATTTATTAATGTTTCCAAATTTTTATACATATTTATTTTTTAAAGATACAATTCCATTGGAGAGATAGTTTTCTCTACTTATTTTCCATATATTTTTTTCTTTTGCAAAACGTAGATCGAGAATTATATCTTTAATTCCTGGATAATATTTACTTTTATATGTAAATCCGTTATATGCATCTTGTATATCATCAGTATTTAACGAATAAATAAGAGGAAACATATAATTTATACTATCTGCGACAATGAATTTAGGATATAAAACTGTATAATGATCAAGTTTTTCCCTGATTTTTATCTCTTTACATGCTTCTCTATATAAATATGCTTGAATATATGCCCTTCTATATAGATAATATTCTTCATAAAACCCTTCTACACTCCAGGAACACTTCAAATCAAATACTTGTATAGTCTTTTCTTTATGGTCTATAACTACTAAATCCATCATAGATTTTAGTGGCAAACCGTCAATTTCATAATTTTCTATCTGATATTGAATGAGAATAGTATATCTATCAGAATTAACAAGATTAAGAATAGGGGCTGTAACTTCATTACTCCTGAGTTCTTCCACTATACGTTCAGCGTTTGAAACATCTTCGGATGTAATAACCACCAACCCCTTACTCCTAATTTCTCTTATTTCCTTATAGAATATCTCAGCATCACTACCTATGAACTTATTAAGAACAGCTTCAAAGGATATTTTAAATCCGCTGTCTTTATATGCCAATTTGGCTAATTCTGAGAATTCCTGCGTAATATTCCCATTTTCATCTGTATTATCCCTGGAATGCTTATAGAGTGCTTCTACAAAAGCCAACATTAGTCCTGTTGGTGCAGAAGACAAAGAAGACATATAAAACCTATTGTCAAATTCCTCTTTTTGAAACAATAGAGTTTCCACCACTGTACCTATTGTAGCAGCTTTACTTCTTTCTTCTTCTTCCTCAACTTTTTCTCTATCTATATACTTTTTCTTATATTTTCTCCTATCTAGTGAGAATTCTTTCAAACTACTGGAAGAATCCAGTTCTGTAGCAAAATATTGCTTTTCTGTCTTTATTGATCCTTTTATCATATCATTTTATTTATAAACTTATATTGTTTCACTGTATAAAATAAAGTGACATACCAGGGTAGATTTCTGATATTTCTATTAAAATCCATTATCTGACGATATAATTCCTCATTATTGTATTTTAGGTTTTTTTCTTCTTTTCTATATTCTTCTGTCTTTCGATCAATATCTCGAATACAAGTGTTTATATTAACAATATCTCCTTTTATATTTTGTTTGATTTTTTCGAACTCGTTTTTAATTTCTTCTGGTATATCACTACCTATTTCCATATTAAAAGTACTCACTCTTCCTATACGAGAGGTATAGAAATTTACAGAAATTGATTTTTTATGTATTTCTGAAATGTATTTCTCTTTTATTTTTAAAAGTTCATCGTAGTTGGACTTCTCTGTTATTACTTTATCGTTCTCCATTTTGTTATATTATTTATCTAGTCTAATTCCTACACACACTGGAAATCTTGGTACTCCTTCATCAGAATATTCAAAAAATCTCACTTCTGCTGTTTTTCCAATATAATCATTCTTATTGAGGAGCCATTCTTTACGTTCTTCATGTGAAAACTTCATACCTGCTCTTAATTCATCATTTTCAGCACCTTTCCATTCAAACACAGGCACTCCCCATTCAGGTCTTTGAGGAGCTGGTTCAATATCTTTTATTTTAATGGCTATATCAATAAAATCTTTATATTTCAATAAATTAGAGCTTCTGCCGTTGATTTTATATCCTTCTTCTCCATGTCTAATAATAGAACCTTCGTATCCTTCATTTATAAACTTAGAATGCCAATATTTCATTTCTTTTTCATCCTTGGCAGGATAAGTGGATACTTCAACCAAATTTGAACATTGTTTGACATATTGTCTTACTTTTCTCAAAGAGAAAGGAGATTCATTAATCAAGTCATATACATGAAATTTGATTAATTTGGTTTCTCCTGCTCTGTATTTTTTTATAAGTTTCATATTCTCCTGAAAACTTAGTCCATGAGCATATAGTTCTCCATCTAAGATGATATTTTCTTCAATTTTTGATAAATCATCATTTATATGATTAACTGTAGTAATAAGTTTTCCATCTCTGGAAATTAATCTCACTTCTCCATTTTTAATATGAGCCAAACAACGCATTCCGTCTAATTTAGGTTGTATATAAACATTTTTCCTCCAATCAATTTTACTCTTTTCATCAGAATAAGATTTTGCTAACATTGGAAGAATCACTTCTATTGTTTCAACTTCATTCAAGGTTTCAAAATAACCCTCATCTTTCTTAGATTTCCATGTAGATTCCAGTTCTAGTATAGCTTGATTTTCAGGAGATGTTTCATTGGATTTACCTAAATTTTTACCTATACAAATCTTGCTATTTTTTACTAATTTTCCATTTAAAAGACCTGCTTCCTGTATTAATTCTGCTCCTTTTGTGTATATTTTCCATATGCGGAGCTTATTTTTACTATCTTTTTTATATAATTCTTTCATAATAATCCTTTCAAAAAATCGTCTAACATCTTCTTCTTATTATTATTGTCCAAATGTTCATGTTCTACATCGTGGCATTTATGACACAATAATATCAATCCCTCTTTTTCAACAAATAATCTTTCACAGAATCCAGCTAAATCCTCAAATGATTTTAGGCTTCCTGCTGGAATAATATGATGTACAGCACATTCTTTATCAGAAACAGCTGTTTTACACTTATTACACACATAAGAGAATTTTCTTCTTTTATTGTCTCCTATATAAGACACCTTTGCCTCTTTTCTTACTTGTTGAATAGGTTTCCATGCTTGAGACATTTTTCTTAATCTACTTCTTAACCATCCGAAGAACGCTGCATTTGACATAGTGCCTGCATTAAAGGGCTTTTCCACTCTGTTTTTACGTGTTTTTGGAGCTTTTTTTTCTTTCTTTCCCATAATATTAAAAATAAGCCCCAATATAATCAATTGGGGCTTAAATGTCAACTATTCTTCCTCTTCTATTTGTGTTACTCTCTTAGATATGATTTCTTTCATATCTTCCAGAGAAACAACAATTTTCTTCATTTCTGAAGCTGTTATCTGAGGAATTTGGAATGTATGTCTTTTCACCTCTTCAGCGAAGCTATTTTGCACATAATCTTGCAAATTTGTCATACATTGCTCTTCAAATACATCTCCAAGATCAGAAACATCAAAAGCATCATCGTCAAGGATGTATTTCTCCTCTCTGGATAGTGTTGTAGCAAAGAACCAACGACATGTACGTAATTTACCATCTTCTCCTCTAGGAACAGCTAAAACATCAATAGGATTGATGATTACAAGGATTGATGTATCACCAAATCCACTATAATCATATGCTTTGCTGGCAGCATGAAATCCCTTACTACAGCTCACACTGTTATTATCATCACCATCATTCCTAGGCATAGATATAACACTTCCCACTTTATAATCAAATTTCTTTGTATGAGCATCTGTAAACATATCCGTTTGCATACCTGGAAGATTTGTGTATAAATCTCCTAGATTTCCCAAATCGCCCTTATGTACGTCTTTACTAAAAGTATAGTTTCCATCAGCTTCATATACAAAGTAATCAGAAGGTTTTTTCTTCCAAACAGCCTTAATTTTGTTGTAAGAATTGCTTATAAATTCTACAAGTGCCTTATTATCATTAGTTTTACTAACAACATTCCTATAAGCATAAAAATTACCATGTTTATCAATCTTAAATTGATGTTTTGCAAGAAATTTATACAAATCTTCAGCACTTTGAGCATTTGGATTCAAGCAACACTTTAACCAAAACTTCTTAAGACTCTGATATTCAACAGAATCCGTCAGTGGAATATTTTTTCCTATAACCTCAACTAATCTTTCAACAAGAAGTTGAGGAATGCTTCTATTTATACCTTTCATATAAACAGCATTATCTCTCACCTCAAATTCTCCACTTTCTTCCAAAGTTTTAGCTCCTTCCGCCAAAAGTTGAGCTTTGAAAGCTTCTCTTTCCTCTTTCTTTTTCTCTTCCAATCCTTCTGTAGAATTGACAATTTTGAACAACTCAGGCTCATGTAACGAAGCTCTCACTTCATCATAGTCTTTTTGAGTGGCATTAGGTTTTGTAAGTATTGCTCCGTCCCATAATACCACTGTAAGCACATCATTCACCAATTTCACCCTTTTATAAGGTTTTTTTGATGGTCCTTCATGCACTATTGTTAAAGATTCAGGTTTTCTTTCCAAATCTTTCTTAAGGAGCGCATTCTTAAGTGTTTGTTCTTCTACTTTAAGAGTCTCCAACTCTTTTTGTTTCTCGGATTTGAACCAATTTAGACTAAATAATTTCATTTTCTTCTATGTTTATGTTTTCTTCTACTTTTATTTCTACCACCTCTTCTGTAATGGGGAGATTGTAATGTTGCCAATCCATTCTTTGTTTATAATATTTAAATAAATCACGAATGATTTTAATCATAGGTGTGGCGTCTTGTCCATATCCAATATTTATATTAGTACACATAGGTTCTATAAACGGAAGTCTCAATAGTATAAATTCCACCTCTTTATATACACTATATACAGCTGCATCAAATAATTTATGTTCTTCTGCTATTTTGACCATATCTTCATACACTCTTTCATCACCAAGTCCTGCATACTCATCTCTATATATATACAACTCTTTCAATTTTTCTGCTAAAGGAGCAGAAACTTTCTCTAAAATACTCGCTTTACGGAATGTATTATTATATTGCTTTGTCAGTTTTTGTATCAAATAAGCTGTAACAGCTCGCCTGAATACTTTATGTTTTCCTTTCATAAAATTACCTATTTCTATCCAATTATGCAACTGAATAGTATTCATTTTCTTTAATTCTCTTTCTGATAATATGACTAGTTCAACACTCTTTTTGACTAATATTTTATATAAATCCTGCAAAAGAGGTTCATCATCTATTCCTCCATATATACGAAACGTTTTAGACTTATGAGCATCTTTCATTTGGAAAAGTTCAGGTACAAATTTGCAATTTTTACCACTTACATATCTTTCCAAAGGTTTAGCTACTTTTGCTGAAATTTCTCCTAAGATTTTCTTACGTTTAGCCACTTTATTAGCTAATAAAGCTGCTTTTCTTTTAGCTTCTCTATTGTCTAACCAATCTTTAGGAATTTCCATTTTATCTAAGTCTGTGAATTTGGAGGTTATTAAGGAAATAATATATTGTCCTTCTTTAATTCTATCCCTCCATTCTTTCCTTGGATATTTATCAAGATCGAATAGTCCTATATAATTGGTCAATCCATGTGTATTTTTCTTCTTCACATCACCTAAAAGAAAAGGTTTTCTCTTTTTAACAAAGTATTTATATCCTTTGAGCTGTTCTCTCAAATAAATCTTTTTTAGCCCGTTTAATTCTGTAAATGCATAAATTTCTCCATTCGTCACAGAATGCCAGCTAATATTTTTATTCCATTTGGTCTCTGCGCTACTAAATTTACCTGATCTAAATGTGTATTCTAGTTCATGTTCTCGTATTAAGAATTCTTTACGTTCATATACCTTCTTTAAATCTGTCAAAGTGACGTTTTTTAGCTTAGGAATGATGAATTTGAAAGATGAATGATGCTGTAGACTTCTAACATCCATAGACATATACTTATCCCCTCCTATATGAGGGATATTTCTACCATGATCTCCATAGTAATTGAAAATATCAAAAATATTGTCTGTATTTCTAACACTTTCATTATACTTTGAGATGAAATAATCAGCCACAAGCTTGATTTTCTTAAGAATTATATCCTTAGCTTCTTTTGTATATTTCAATTGTTCTCTATTTGGGACAGGAAATATCCCATCTTTTAGTGAAAATCTTAAACCTACAGGAAAGACTATATCAGATATTCCCAATTTGGTAAAATCTATAGGATAGTATACATTATCCAGACAAATATGCATGTGAGCATCTTTAGATAAACTGCTCCATTGGAAATGTTCTCCTCTTACGATTTTAATATCATCGTTATTAATTTCACTAATTCCATCAAAATAAACATTCTCAAAATAGGCTAATTGTTCCTTTATTTTCTTTATAAAGTCGTAATGATCCCCATATTTAACAGGAACAATAATCTTCACACCATTTTTCTCTGTTGTTGGAGATTCATAAAGAAGGTCAATTTTGTTACTTTCATCATCAGATTCATATAACATCCATTTTCTTTCAATTCCATCCTTTCTACCAATGAAATAGAAAGCTGTTGTATATGCTAAAGGGCTCTTAAATCCAAGTCCAAAAGCCCCTAATTGCTTATCACTATTCCTTTTAGTGGATTTTCCATACTTTTTAATGATGTTTTCTACATCATTTGCATCCAATCCACATCCAAAATCTTGTACAGAGAATTCGTAGTTATTATTCTTGTCTTTCTTAAAAGACACAATAATTGGGTCATTTACATCACATTGTCTATGACTATCTAAAGCATTACTTGCGGTTTCTCTGATTAAGCTTCCTATTCCGTCTGAATAGAACTTACTTAACATTCTCATAAGAAATATATGCGAATCTGCATCTATTTCCATAGTGGTGCTTTCTTGCACCTCTCCATCCTCTAAAACTAGTGTTTCTGTTTTCTTTTCTAGTATCATTTTTTAAAAGGGTACTTCATCCCCATCTTTTTGTTCATTTAACCAATTGATTTCAAATCCATTGCTTTGTCTTATAAGTGTATTAATCTTAGAAAACACTCCTTCTGTCTCCCATATAGCTTCTGTTCTGGCTGCATATGCTGGATGCTCCACCTCAAATATATATCCATGCGTCAAAGGTGTGACATATTTTCTGTATCTCTGGGCATCTTTTCCAATAAAAACAATAGGAATACCTGTGTATGCCAAACATTCTTCCAAAACATACTTTGTAAAGGGCTCCCATATAGTTTGGTGTGAGCCAGCTTTATTAGCTTCTACAGTGAGGGCACAATTGAACAATAATACACCCTGTTTAGCTAAATATGTCAAGTCTGGGTTTTTTGTATAATTCAGATTTAGACACTTATTTAGGTCACATTCTACACCTTCATAAAACTTCTCCAAAGACGGTTGTAGCTTGTTTGTTACTCCACATGAGAAAGCTAATCCATCTGCTACAGACACCCCTTGAATGAATGTATGATATGGACAATAGCTTAAAAGCACCACTTTCACCTCATCATATGGAGTTTCCAGAAATGCTCTAAACGTATGCATAGAAGAAGGAGCAATTTTTTTACCCCTTTGTCCCTCATATTTCAAAAAAGCGTATATTTTGTCACATTTCTCACTCTCAATGAAAGGTTTTATTTTATTATGCCAACTTTCATGAAATAAAGAGGCAAATTTATCCCACTGCATATTAAAATTCTATTTTTGTTTGTCTCTTATAATCAATATTATAAGGATTGTCAATCTCTCTCACTTTAGTATAAGTAAATTTAGAGTCTTTTCCTAAATCATAAGCTTCCATCATAGCATTGAAAGCGTCTTCGATAGAAATGCCTACAAAATATTCTCCATATATGTCTCTAATTGATTCCTGAGGATATTTGTCTAATATTTTGTCTAGTTGTTCACTTATTGTCATATTACTTTCAATTTTAGTATTGAATTTCTATCTATTTCTTCCACTCTTGAGTATCCATCCATAGATATAAATGTATCATAATTGTCCGCTGCTGTCTGAATGCCCAAATTATATGCTTTTACACATAAATCGTAGAAAAACTTGTCAGCATCTTCTCCAAAACCAACATCCTTTACAGGAGCATTAGCTATTTCCCTTATTTTATCTTGTATTGTTATCATATTTCTTTAGCTTTGAATGTTAGAGGATACTTTCTACCATCTCTATACTGAGAATCTCTTAAACTTTCTGAACCTGTAAATCTTTTAGAAATTTTCCTAATAGCTTCTTCCTCTGTAAAACCTGTAGCCTCATCAGCATAACTTAGTTTTTGTTCTCCTTGTTCAAAAACTTCAATTATATATTTTTTTAGTATCATGGTATTATATTTTTTTCTTTTAATATATTTTCTATTGTCTTTAGTCCGTATGTTTTTCCAAGAAGAGCCCAATCTTTTATACCCTCTTGTAGATATTTCCTGGGTACATTACAATATCCAAATCCAAACAATTGTGTTATTTGTTGGCTATTTTTTACTCCTGTGACATCACTATCAAATGATAAGATTTGTTCCTCTGAATTGGATTTAATATATTCCAGGTTTTCTGGACTAAAACAGGCTATTCCTTCGTTTTGTATGCCTATGCTACAAGGAAATACCTTTTCTATCATCATTTTGTCCTTTTTCGATTTGTTTATAAAAGCTTTTTTACATCCTTTTATATTATCCTTACCGTCTAGGGATGTAATTGGAGCATTATTTGGGAACCATTTATGTTTCTTATCTCCAAATGGAAAATACATCTTCCAATGGCCATCATAAAAGTATCCAAACCTCAATTCTGAATCTTTTAAGGGATATTTCTTCCTATTAAGAAATAGTTCTTTAATAGAATAAATATTGTTTTTCTTTAAATCTTTCACATCCTGATGATATTCATTCCAATATTGAAGCTCTTCTTTAGTAAATTTCCTTACAGAAGCCTGAATTACAGTGTTTCTTTTGGTTATTTCAGGTTGTACATATTGAGAAATCTCCTTTTTATAGTCTTTTATTTCTCCATTTCCCAATCCTAAACCAAATTCTTTATCTATTCTCCTTAAAACCTCATCTAATGTGCTTAATCCACATATTTGTTTAACAAAATTGAAGCAATCTCCTCTATAACTAGTATCCCCAAAATCCACATATGATATATATCCTCGTTTATTCCCAATTATAAACGAAGGATTCTTCTCAGTTTTCCCATTCCTGGAGAATGGAGAAATACACACTTCATTAAGGTCCCAATCTCCATGAGGCATAAACTTCCTCATAACATCGTATTCTGACACCTTATTAAGGATGCTGTCCATAGTAAGGTCTGTTTTTATTCTTCCGTTTATTCCCATAATTGATGTAAATATAATGAAAAAGCCTGGATTTTAACCCAGGCTTTTATAAAGTTCAAACATTTCGCCCCCTGTATTCTCTCACATTCCTTAATCGATTGATCTTGAGAGGATGCTCAAGGTACACCTTGATGACACTACTTCTCGCAATTGCCAGTTTTTGTTTGAGGGAGCCACCCTGTTTAAATTTATTTCTTAATAAGAAGGATCACTTTCATCCATCACTTTATCACTTGCTACGAGAAAATCATCTGGATTAAACTCTTTAGCAGGTTTTAGGACAAATGAATCTTTTGGTCCATGTTCCCCTTTTACAGACAAAGCAAAACGCTCATAGGGCTTCAATTCCTTGGATTTCTTCTTTTTCAAGCCATCTAGGACATCTTGTTTGTCATAATCTACATTGTTAAAGTTCTTTAATGTGTAATTTGGCAAGAATTCCTTATTATAAATAGCCTGATATTGCTTAGATTCTCCGTCTTTATCTACAGTTTTCACTGTATATAAACCTACAAATGTTGTAGAGAATTCTCCATCAATTTGACTCTTAACATCTCTTACATCACCTTTAATAAGACGTTTCCATTCCAATTGTAATGTAGCTTCAGCATCTCTTAAGTCAAGCTTTCCAAGCCATGTTCTCAAGAAACTGTAGAATTCTTCTTCTCCATTATATGCTTCTCTATAGTCTCTCTTGGCAAACCATTCAGGGAGATTATTTACATCATCAGCCCAAGAACATACACCAAGGTTATTAATATATTGATTTTTGGTTTTATCCTTATTTTCCCTCTTTTTGTCCTCTAAAAAGAACACAATTTTGTCTCTTTTTTGGGTTTTAATGTTTTCTACCCAAATATCAATCCTAGCTGTCCTGTTTCCTTCTTTACTTTCACCAAGATATTCTGCTGCTTTACTTTCTTCTTTCAAATCAATTCCAAGCACTTCCTTATACTCTTCTGTACTAGGATTTACTAAAATCACCTTAAATTCTCCAAGTCCTACTAAAAGTTGTCCGAATTCTTTGTTTTCTCTTACTTTTCCACCAATTCCTGTTTTTGTTTCACTCATATTATTTTCTTGTTTTAAATTGTTTTTATTAATTCTGATATTTTTTTCTGTATTTCTCTTTTTACACGCAAATCTAAAAATCTTCCCTTATTTAGTTCTATCAATACTTTCAATAGTTCTATTTTTTCAGAATCTTTCATGCCCCTACAAGTTTATAATAGGTTTCTCCTTTAGAGTTTGTTTCATATTTTCTCTTTTTACCTAAATTAAATTTATGTCCTTTCATTTTATCTAATCTTGTTAATTTTGCTCTTTTTATAATTTCCTCTGAGAATATTCTATCAGAATGACTCCATAGATAATTACAAGCTTTTGGACAATCTTTGGTTATTTGTCTTCTTATATAAGCAAAGCTTATTCCAAGATTTTCTCTAATATCTCTTATACTATCCCATGTTTTTATAAAACTTCCGTCTAAATTATATTGATATATCTTTTTAGTTTTGTTTTTCCATTGTTTAATTTTAGTATTTCGGATTTTTACTCTAACTTCACTTGAAGGGAGTTGTTTTTTACATCCACACTCTGTCAATTTTAAATTTAATCCTTTTCCTTCATCCATAACTTCATAAAACTCTTGCCAGTATCTTTCCCTACAGTGAAGCAGTTCAAAATTACATAATTCTATTATTTCATAGGTATGATTTTTTGGATCGTATTTATTCAAAGACGCATATAATTTTGGTTGATTTCTACATGATAAACTTTTATATGTGTACCATCTTTGTTTAATATTATCAGATTCACCAATATATATTTTTCCAGAAGGACTAGTAATTTTGTATATTCCACAAATTTTATTCTTCATAAATCGTAAATATATACAAAATTACTATAAAATCAAATAGAAATATCAAGTTTTTTAAATGTTTCTTCATCGACATTAGCTTGATCTCCAGAAGCAAAAATAATTATCCAAACTCCTTGTTTTATAATACTTTTGCTTATCGCATATATTTTCCCCCTCGTCATTATTTCTGTCAACGTGCTTAAACCTTTCATTTTACAGAATATTTTACTCCTTTGATAATCAAATAATTAAGCTGTCTTGGGTCTACTTGACGAATATTGTGAGTTTCTGTAATATTCATATCTGTAGCTGTTACACGACCAAAATCATCCTGAGAGCCTGTATGATAGCCCACTAGCACTCGTTCTTCACCATTAAGACCACGTTTTACAGCTTTTTTAATGGCTGTTTCAATGGATTTAGGCGTAGAGCCTTCATAAGCTTCCATAATTTCCTTAACTACGTCTACATCTTTTACCTGTTTATTAAAACTCACTGTTAGAGCTACATTTGAACTCTTTAGAAATAATGCTGCCAGGTCAGTTTTAGTAAGTTTTTCTTCTTTTTCAAATTGATCAGCACTTGTCAAACAATCTGTCACATATCCTTTATCCACTACAATATCCTGTCCCAATCCATTTTTCAATTGCACTTTATCACCTGCCACTTTTACCACCGAATAGTATTGTGTTTCGCTAAGTTTGTCGCCTTTTTTAAGTTCTTTAAAATTTGTTTTCATGTTTATTTTTATTTATTTTTTTATAATAGTGTACTCAATGATTTATATGTTCCAATTAGTTCTTCGTCTCCATCTGCTATAGCTGTTGCCATAGTTTCTGCAAATTTGGCTTTAGATGTTCTTGATCCTCTTGAATAAGCTGACATTTTGACCACTTCTGCCATTTTGTTAGAAGATTTAAACGGCATATATACACCTCCTGTAATGCTAGAAAGTTCTTTATACCAAGGGTACATTTCTCCATGAATAGCCAGGGTGTCAAATGCTACAGATTTTTCAGCAGCTTTCTTGGCCTCTTGCTTCCAGTCAATTTGAGCATTCTGTACTATATATACAGCTGATCTTTTATAGGAACTTCCATAGGAATTATTTGAATAACTATATCCCACTTTATGAGGATTTTGATCAGCAATGAATAGAACAGCTCTTTTCGCACCTTCTCTCCAAGGAGTTTCTTCTGTAATCTTTTTGATTATAAGTTCATAGAATTCATCTCCGTCTCCACCATTTGTACCTTGTGCATTTTGTACAAATTTCATCAAATCATTCTGATTGTCTGTAAACTGCGATTGCTGGTATGCTGTTCCAAAATCTGAAGCTGAATTCATATCACAATAGTCTCCAAATGCAATAATCTTCATTCTGAGGTCAATATCCTGAGAGAACATCTCTGGAATGATCTTTTCAACATGTTTTTTAACATCTCCAATGTAAGAATTCATACTTCCTGTTGTATCAAATGCTACAATATAATCAAGCATTTCTTTCTTAGCTTCCACCTTTGGAGCTACAGGTGGTGTTACTTTAGTTTCTTTCCTCGTTTTGGCCTTTGGTGCTTTTCTCTTAGTTTTACCTTCATATATAGCAACTAGATATTCTGCTGCTGATGCAAATCCTTTAGCTTTTGCAATAATTTCTCGTCTTGCTTTATTGTTTTTCTTAAAAGCTTCGATTAGTTGTTCTTTTGTTTTTTCCATGTTTATACATTTATACGTTTTCTGTTGTTAATAATTCCATTAATATGCTCTTTTTGCACTCCATATTTTATCCCTATTTGTTTTTGTGTTAATTTAGTGTTTTTGTACATATCTTTTATTTCTACTACCTGTCCCTTGGTTAATTTTATCTTTTTCAATCCTGTTTCGTAACTATGACTCAGATTTTGATAAGTATCACACCATTTTAAATTCCAATCATTATTATTTAGCTTATTTCCATCTTCATGATTAACTTGTGAAAGATTTGAAGGATTTGGTATAAAATGAATAGCTACTAACCTATTTACTCTAAAGGTTCTAAGTTTACTATTTTTATGTAAATTTATTTTCAGGTAACCATCTTTACCCGTTAATAAGGTTAATTCTTTCAATTTATAATGAAATATTTTACCATTTTTATAAACAAGAGTTCTTTCTTTTCTCCTTATTTTACCAGTTGAAGAAACTTCATATAAATCTTCATAATCCTGTATATCTTTCCAATTTTCCATCTATTTAAGAAATATCTTTTTCCAATCTACAACATCATTATATCCACGTAAATGAGGGCACCTATTACCTCCTACACGTTCTTCAGATCCTGTGAAATTAACTTTTATTACACCATCTTCATTATAAACATATCCAACGGCATCCACTTTTCTAGGAAGAATATCTTTAATTTTTCCAGTGAGAGATAATTGTTTTGGTGCTACTTCAGCTTTCAGCTTAATTCTAGTATCTCCTCCTCCAACATACTTATCTTCTACGTGACATATAAAGAAAACACATTTTTTAGCACATTTCATCAACTTATCAAAAACCCTCAATGTATCTTCTCTGGACCATCTGTATCCATATCCTTCTGCTAAGGTATGAACGCTTTCATAATCAATTTCTGTTGGTTTCAACATTGTTCCACCTTTTATGGGACTTCCATCATACCCCTTTTCTCTGTTAAAAGAGCGACCCATTGTAGAATTCATGTAGCGGAACGTCCCTGACCACTCGCTCCATTCATTAACTTCAGTCATTGTATCAATAGCTATGTAATCAAAAGGTTTATGTTTTGCAAGCTCGTCTGCATATTTCTCAAGCCATTGCATTTTACCCACTGGACCTCTGTCTGTTGGTACTTTCTTGATTAATCCTTGTACTTTATCACTACCATTTTCTGTATCTATAATGTGACAATTTGGTAATGTTGCCATAATAGTGGTTTTTCCACATTTAGGTAGCCCATAAAGGATACAGCTCCTCATTTCTGCATCTGGAACAGATAATTCTGTAGGAAATGCAAATTCATTTGATTCTTCAGCTTTCTTTTTTTCTTCTTGTTTAGTCATTTTTTATAGTTTATTGAATTATTCCTACACCGTCTTTAACATTCACTTTAGAAGCCCATCCTCTCATTATCAATTTAGGTTGTATTTGTCTGAACTTGCTTTCACAAGGAACATTACATATTACATTATCCACTTGAATACATTTATTCTTGAAATGTATTGTCATTTGTTTCTCACCATGTCTATGATAATGGTAGAAGAACCTGCGCAATTTAGTCATTTATTTTGTCTTTTCAAACCATTTTTCAATAAAATTCATACTAAGATAATGCATTGTGACACTTCCTGTCACAGTTCCTAAAACATATACAATTCCCAAAAGCCACGTATTTGGGTCTTCTGATGTTACTTGACGTACAACAATAAACCATATTCCATTTGAGAATACAGAGGCTATTGCATGGAATATCAAACTTTTACTGTTTCTTGCCCTACTTACTAATGTAAATGAAGCGTTTTGTAATATTGTTACAAAAAATAATATTATATAATGTATCATAAATATGTTATTTTATTCTTGTCTAACATAGACAAACTTTCTTTAATTTTCTTTAATTCTGGAGGCTCATTTAGACATATAATGTGTAAATCTGCCACTTTTCCCTTATAATCCAATTTTATAGCCCTATTCAAGATTTGAGAGGTTTCCTCAGCATTATATGTAAAATTCAACAATATAACACTATCTAAATCTGGATATGTAACCCCTGATTTACCCATAGCTGCTAGAGCTAATTGATCGTATTTCTTATCAAAGAACATTCTATAATCTAAATCTGTTTTAGATTTACTGTGATAAGAAGGAATACCAATGTCATCAGCCACTTTGGAAAGACCTGTGAAAACAATCACTCTTTTATCCTTTAGTTTTAAAAGTAGTTTTCTCAGGTATTCCATTTTTCCTATGGATGATAAAGACAATCTATTTCTAGCCAAAGCTAAAAACATAGAATCATCTCCTTCCATTAGTTTCCTTCTTATTACAAATGACAAATTGTCATATTTCTGCTTTTCTGACAGTAATTTACCTTTTTTATTAGGTGTTTTAGCCTTCGTATCTAAAGCCACTTTATGCACTGTAATGACATAATCACTTAAAATACCATCCTTTATACCATCTAAAGTGGTATATTTAGCTATTTCTTTAAGTCCCCAGTCTCCTTTTGTTTCTTCACTAATTGTTCCAGATAGCCCTAATGTCTTAGTATTGACATAATTTGTCATTATTTGGTGACAATAATCTCTTTCTAAAAAGCTACATGAATGAAATTCATCTATAATAAAGAAATCAGGTCTAGCGTCTTTAAACTTTGATAAGGAGGAGAAATTAGTAAATACTATATTAAATGAGTTATACCCCCATTTTTTAAATTCATCAATCCATGACTGTTTTATGTTATTGTCTGGATAGCAAATCAATATAGTTGATATTGGTCTACATAAGATTTCGAGGACATCTATTGTGATTTTGATTTTCCCAAGTCTCATGGCTCCATCTATGTATCCCTTATTATCTGTTTCGAAGAATTTTAGAGCTTTTTCTACAATTTCTTGCTGTATTTCATCCTGTTTCATAAATATCTATATATTTGTCCTGTTTTAACATTAGAAACTGTCATTATTACAAATTTCGCATCGTAATATGTTATAACATACCCAAACATCTGCATAGAAGGAGGCCATTGTGACATAGCTTGAAAGAAGTCTCCAACGTCCAATAATACACCCGTTTTGTGGTGTTCTTTATAAAATTCATATAATGGTAATGGGCTCTTTTCATTTCTGTATTTTAAATATTCTTCTCTATTCATTGGAGTATTTTTAACATTCCCTGAATCATACCTATAAATGCCATAGCTTTCATGTTCAAATAAACATCTTTAGCTACATTTAATTCCCATTCGTTCTTCTTTTCCCATAATTTATAGTATTTATAGGCTGATAAAACTTGTTCTTTTGTATGACAAGAAAGTATAATCTTTTCAACCCTATCCAGTAGTTTCTTCTGTTCTGGACTTACGTATACGTTCATGGTATTCATGCTCAGATGCTTTAATTTTTATTTCTATTTCTAGTTTCAATTTGTCTAGGTTTTCTAGCCCAAATTTGTCATATTTCCAGCCTTTTATACTATTATATAGTTCTAAAAGTGAGAAATATTCTATACTTCCATATTTAATCATAAACTTTAATGTTTTGATATTCCCATAAAATTATTTGAGCCTCTAAAGATAAACTATCTATATCTGGAATTATAATTCTCTTTGTAGCTTCTTTTACATCTTTGACTCTGAGGAAATCTCCCTTTTTTGACTTTTTCATAATTTCTTCATTTGATAAGCTAATTGTACGTTACTCCATCTTATATATATTTGGTCTATTCCTCTGTTCCAATGAACCAACTCAATCGAGCATCTGCTGGTGTTTACATCTAGGGCGTCAAACTGAATAGTATATCCATCTTTAAAATGCATCATATTCTTATCTCCAATAGGTAGATATTTTTGTTCATAATTAGAATAGATGTTTATAACTGTGTCTGACACAGTGATGATGATGTCTGTTTGTTTCCAGCCCATCCATTCACTCATTTGTTGTGTAGTGTCATTATACATCTTTAAATTAAGATGTGTGGCCTGAAAACGTGTCTGAGCATAGGAAAATAGTCCTATAATAAGGAAAATTGATAAAAATAATAGCTTTTTCATATTTGTAATGTTTAAGCTACAAATATACAAAGCTATTATTAAATATCAAAAACAATTCCATGAGAAGTTAATCCTTTATCAAATCTACCATCTTCAACACAAGAAGCATTGATAAACACTGTATCCAAGTCAGAAACAGTTCTTTTTCCTGCATTATAATTACCAGCACTGTTATGAATATGTCCAAAAATCGAATATTTAGGCTTCACTCTATAAATATGATTAAGAAGAGCTTTATCTCCACAATATTCTAGTTCTCCTTTCACATTATGAGAGAGGTCTAATATTCCTTTTGGTGGACCATGTGTTACTAAAATATCTGTATTTTCAGGAATATGTTGCCAATAAGCATCTAATTTTGATCTATCTCTATTAAATGCCCACCCCACACCAAAACTTGGAGTGAAAGGTGACATAAAGATGTTAATTCCTTCAATGTCAACGCTTTCATGCTCCAAATAATGAATAGATGGGAATTTGGCCATATTCACCATTTTTTTCTCAAAACTAATATCATGATTTCCTGCACAGATTAGTTTCCAACGCACATTTATCACTTCTAACCAAGAAAGAAAATTATCACACTCTTCATAATTCTTATAAGATTCCTTATAATTTGCCATATCTCCAGCAAATAATATAACATCTATAGCTGGAGGTATTTTTAAACCTCCATGAAATCCATGTGTATCAGAAATTACCCAACATTTCATTTTAATTAGTTTTATTGTTATGATGATCCACTATCTTTTTACAATATTCTATTAACTGATCCATTGAAAAAACATTTTTCATTTTATTTATATCTTTATGTACCCATTGAATATTATTTTCGGTGTAATTGCCAGAACTGTCAATTCTATCAAGAGAAGCAGTCTGTTTACCTTCATTATATTCCTTATTACTTTCTGCGAATCGGATATCCATTCCTGATATAGCACATTTTT
>WUUC01174777.1_pt1 | contig 28730 bp, 24 predicted proteins | sample 6278441 | NCBI WGS metagenome assembly WUUC01 (sample SAMN13675441, study PRJNA597444) | soil metagenome | isolation source: soil | place: USA: Washington | collected 2017-10 | reverse complement strand
CTGGGCTGAGTGTTACAGCTCCACTTCCTCCGAAAACGCCCCCTAAAAGGTTCAAGGCAGTCGCAACAGTAACACTGGTTGTATTTGCAGCGCCCGATTCGCGGTTGATCTCAAGCGTTCCAATGGTTCCGTTAAGTGGCAGCGTCCCAACGGTACCTATACCTGTAACAATTAGAGTGGAAGATGCATCACCAGTAAGATTACCACCGGGAACACCAATTGAGTAATTATTGGCAATTGTCAATGTGCGGCCCGCATAGTTTAAATTTCCAGCCGTTTGTGCGAGTGTCCCTCCAACGGTTAGATTCGATCCTAAAGTTACAGTCTGGCTTCCCCGATTGAGTGTTAGATTATTTATTGTTGAGCTTCCGGAAGCGAATAATGTTCCAAAAGCACCCGACCCTCCAACTGTAATATTTGACGAACTGGAAATTACGAGCGTATGTGTTGAAGCTCTCGTGAACGCCCCATTCAGTGTTAATGTTTTATTATTTCCAATGGTCAAATTTCCGGCTGCGAGATGTAAAGTTCCAGTCACTGCGACTGCATTGTTAGTGCTTGCAAATGCTACATTAGAATTGATGGTGGTGTGAACTGTAGGAAACGTTGTTGAAGGATGCCCGCTCCCAATCGTCTGAGAACTTCCTTCATAAATAATTGTCGAATTTGGCGCCCAACTGCGGGTGGCAAATGTGGTTAACAAATTGCCACAGTCGGCATCCAGAGTTGTCGTATTTTGAATAGCTCCAGACGCATGATTTGAGCGAACAATGAGGTCTCCGTTTAAAACGAAACTACCTGTTCCGCTCAACGCTGAAGTCCCAAGATCCAAAGTAGTTGACGCGCCAACATTATAGTGAATCGTTTGATTTAACGTACCACCGGTCCGAGTAAAGACAGTGGTCGCTCCGACAAAATTCAAATTTCCGTTGCCAGCGCCAGCTTCGGTAACGATCGATCCGTTCAAGGTAAAATTACCAGACAAATTGATTATGCCATTTCCATCGCCTTGAGTAAAATAGAACTCGGTGCCGGAGTTTAGCACATTCAGATTGCCGTCAATGTTAACAATAGTGGTTTCTGTTTCCGAAAAATCTGCGTGACCTGTCAAAACAACTGCTGCTCCGGTCTGAACAGTAAAATCTTGTCCAATAGAAAGCGCATAATCCGGAACTGTTGAATTCAGAAACAAATACCACGGCTCGGTTCCTGTTTCTGATACCGTAAGGGAGCCTCTTATCTGAGGGAGTGCGCCTTCAAGACTCAGGTCGGTACCTTGGGCAGGACAGTTCCATACAACATTGTAAAGCGACACTGCGCCTGGATCAAATGTGGGAGCTACCACCGAGTCATCGCTATAATTTGTGAAGGCGAGAGTTGATCCATCCTGGTAATCTATGTTAGGCACAACTCCACCTGTTGAATAATTCATCTCCAGCGTAGCCCCATCTCTTAGCTCACTTTGTGCTGCACTGTTATTCAGAAACGCAGCTCCATCATTAAGTCTAAGCGTAGCGTCAGCCTCAACTAATATTCTACCTCGAGTTGCCCCTAAAAAGGTTATATCGCCATCGACTGTTAAGGTCCCTTCCACTAAAAGAATACTGCTTGTCGAATTAGTAATGTTTACAAGGTTTGCCAAGGCTGTGTATGCTACTGGAATGGTAACTGTCCTTCCCTGGATTGTCACATCTGAACCAGCACCGGGGAAATCAACACCCTCAACGCCTGGAGAGGCATTCCCCCATGTGGCTCCATCATTCCAATTACCGTTAGCAACGGATGTAAATTGAGCCTGAGCGGTAAAAGCCAGCAGTGCCGAAATAACAACCAGTAGAATCTTCTTCATAGTAAGATATAGCCAATAAAATCCGTCAAAAATAAGAAAAATGCCCGGAATAACGGACATTCTTTATACTGCTTTGTCACATTTTTGTAACCCCTTAACGCGACCGCGGAAAATTATCGTTTAAGAAGGTTCTTTTGATAAATAAACCCTGCCATCAGCAAAAACATGAGCATTGGGTTGACAATAAGTCTATGTATCAGTGCAAGTAAAGGGGAGGATATTTCAGAGTCGCCTTCCAGACTCAGTTTCAAAAGGAAATAGATTGGTAGGATTAGGAGAAGTTCACACACGAACAGGAAAAAGGCAATTTTGATATATTTCGATTCTTGAAAAAAAGCGTAAATCAATAAAAAACAGGCAAAATCGTTCAAAATCAGACGAACGACACGATTAGAAATGAAGACCAAATTAGGCGAGGCGGTGGTGTAGAAGGCTCCGGCAGGTCCGATCAAATTTACCCGCTGAAATATATACACAACAGCAAGTAAAAAGACCGCGGCAAATACCAGGATAACACGAAAGACCCGGTTAGACAGACTCGACACGTTTCGGATTTTTGGCAAATTTCAAAACCCAGATGGCCCACAGCAGGAAGACCACCCCATAAAGTGTTGCTGTAAAGAAGTATTTATGGTAGTAATAGAAGCTGGCAGAATTGCTTAATGCGAGGAAGAAAAGGTAGGTAATGCGCGCGAGATTGAATATATGAATAATTATGATGCTCCCAAAGGCAAAGAGCAGCACCGATTTTGGCGGCCCTCCATAGGCTATGAGGAATGCTACGAAAACAATGATCACATTAATTCCATTGCAGCCTTCAAACACATTGATCACAACGAGCCCATCATTTTTCAACATCACTTTGGCTTCTGACGGATGTCTTTCGGTGGCAGCATTATAGGCAACTAAGTTGAGTGCAGACGCAGATTGTTCTGTAACAAAGCGGGTGATCGGGTCAGGAACTTTCTCATAGGATTCTATAAAAAAACCGTACACAAGATTCCCTACAAGGTAGATAAGCAGGAATTTTGCAACGAAGAATATTGCTGGCTTAAACTCTTTCATTACGATTTCGTGCGGGTATGCCAACAACAACAGTTGAATCCATTATATTTTTTGTGACGACTGCGCCAGCTCCTATCTTTACATTGGCACCAACCGAGATGCCCTGTAGAATTACTGCACCCGACCCAACGAGGCTACGCTCTCCTATCGTGACGCTTCCTGAGACATGCACTCCCGGCATGAGCGCTGAGAACGCACCAATTGAAACATCATGTCCTATGGTTGCAGACAAATTAATGAATGCAAATTCGCCAATGTTGACGTTTGTGGTCAGAATTGCTCCTGCGCTAATAATGGAACCTCTACTGATGACATTTTTGGCACTGCCCACATTAGCAAGCGGATGAACGAGAACAGGGAAGGAAATATTCGTATTCGTAATTTTAGCAATTATGTTTTTTCGGGTGCCGGGATCGGCAATAGCGAGGGCCATAGATAGGCGTTTCGTTTTCGTATTTAAAAATTCAAAATTTCCGATTACAGGCAGACTATCGATCATGGTGTTTTTTTCAATCCCATCATCGCAAAACCCAACAACTTTCCATTGTTTCTTTTCTGCGTTGATTTGTTCAATCATTAACGCTACTTCACGCCCCAAACCTCCAGCTCCATAAATTACAAGTTCTTGAACCATTGGAGGTAAAGATAGATTAGTAAACTTTGTTTAAAGAAACATTTTTCAACCCAGAAATCAGCGCGGCCGAAATGCGTTCTTTCTCCGTATCACCGAGGTTGCTTCCCGATGGCAAACAAATTCCCCGGTTGAATAAGTCTTCGGAAACGTTTCCGCCATAAACAGGATAATTCTTAAAAATCGGCTGTAAATGCATGGGTTTCCAAAGTGGCCTCGATTCAATATCATCTTTTTCCATAAACAGTCTCAAGCTTTCCGTAGAAATTGGCGATTCGTGTGGGAGCAGAATACACGAAAGCCAACGGTTCGAAAAGGCAAGTTTCCGTTCTGGTTGAAATTCCAGTTTGTCGAAGTCGGCTAAGATGTCTGCGTAAAAATCAAACATTGCTCTGCGTTGGGCAACACGTTTATCAAGCACCTGCAATTGTCCGCGACCGATGCCTGCACACACGTTACTCAGCCTGTAGTTGTAACCTATTTCTGAATGTTGATAATGCGGAGCGGCATCTCTCGCCTGCGTTGAAAGGAATTTTGCTTTTTTTACCCAGGCCTCATTTTCAGAAGTCAACGCCCCCCCACCGGAAGTTGTTATGATTTTATTTCCATTAAATGAGAATATTCCAATGTCACCAAAAGAACCTAACTTCTTTTGGTTATAGGTTGAGCCAAGACCTTCCGCAGCATCTTCAATCACTGGTATTTCATACTGCCGACCAAGTGCAACAATCCGATCGATTTTGGCTGGCATTCCATACAGGTGTACCGGGATTATTGCTTTCGGTTTTTTTCCTTTTTTGATCCTATCTTCAATCGCCTCAGCAAGTCTATCAGGATCCATATTCCATGTATCTCGCTCTGAGTCGATGAAAACCGGTGTCGCCTTTAAATAAACAATCGGGTTGCAGGTACCGGAGAAGGTGAATGTTGAACAAAGTACTTCATCGCCCTCTCTTACTCCAAGAATTATGAGTGCGAGGTGTATTGCTGCCGTTCCAGAGGAAAGTGCTGCGCAATGTAAGATGTTATTGTACTTCGCCAATTCTTTTTCAAAGGCATCAAGGTGCGGGCCTGCAGGCGAAACCCAATTTGTGTCAAACGCCTCGTTAACAAATTTTATCTCGTCTCCACCCATATGAGGAGAGGACAAATAGATTCTCTTTTTCAAATCCAGAATTTCTCTTAAAATTAGTTTTCTTTTTAATGCTCAGTGCGTTTCAGGTCGTTGTTGCTGATAACGAAAAGGTCTGAGTCGACACCTCTGATGAAATGCATTTCCTCATCGAAACGGAATTGAACAAAAGCACTCTCATTGGCCTTTCCTTCCGAATAAAGATGAAGCGTGTCTTCGACAAAATTGCAACCTGCCAAAGCAAACGCAAAATTAAAAGACACATGCCTGATATTTATTTCCGTGATCCGGGGAATGCCCTCCTTATCTTCCTTAAAGTCAACGGTGAACATTCCGTGGGGCTGAATATTCAATGACGAAAAGATCGTGCGCAGGGCGAGCACCGAATCATTCACAAGCTTATCATTGTTTAGCAATTTTCCTCGTGAGCACATTCCGGAAATTCCGGAGGGTGCCGCATTCGCCAACAAGTATTCAATTCGTTCGGAACTTGCAGCCTTAATAAATTGTCCCTGATAGCATAACACCTTGCAAGCATAATTTCGTCCTGGGAGAAACTCACTCGCCAGAAAATCGTTGATACGAGGGTTTATCTTCAGCCAGGTTTGAAGTTCACCCTGAGTATTAATTTTCATTGCGCCAATTGCGCCTGCCCCGCTCCCTGCTCTCACCCAAAATGGATAGCCCAACGCTTCAAGTTCGCTGCCATTATCCACCTGCATAATTTGCACCGTACGGGGTGTCAACCCCAGATGGCGCAATCGCGCTGCTGTGTCCAGCTTACTATAAAAAACATGAGCTATTCGTTTATCGGGAATCAGCGCAGCACAGGGAAGGATGTCTGCGGCCAAACGTTCTGACCACTGCAGGACCTCTACTTCGGGAACAATAAAAGCAAAATCAATTTTTTCTTTCGATACCAATTTTTCTATTTGAGTCCAATACTCAGCGTGATTGGAGTGAGGAACCCTATAGGTTGCATCAAAAAGATCTTTATTATATAAGCCTGGCGCAAAAGGGCTGCCATCGATTCCGATAAGTCGTGCATTTTTAAATCTGTCGCTTAGCCGAATACTTTTTCCAATACCGAGCGGTGTCGGGCCGCCAACACCAGAGATAAGAATGTTCATGTTGTACACGTGTTTTAGGCAGTGTCTAAGCCTGAATTGATGGATGAAAAGTATTTACAATTTTCTTTCTTTTTCCAGATGACAAGAGCGGAATTTCGTCTACGAATTCAATTTTGAAGGAAGCGTCCTGACCAAGATACTGCTGAAACTCAGAAATCAATTCAGATTCTTTATTAAATACTCCGTCTACGTTTATCTTAATCCGATAGTCCCTTTCACCTTCCTGGATCAACTGATACTGATTGATTTCGGTATACTTCCACATGTTTTTGTAAACAATAAAGGATGAAACCAGGTCTCCGTTCGTGGCATAAAGAAGGTCGAGCTTCCTGCCTTCCACGCGTTGCAGGTAGGTGTTCGCTCTGTCATCTTTTGAAAGCGCCCCAATATCACCTGTATCGTATCGGACCTGAGGCATTCCGTAATTAAAGAGATCTGTTACCACGATCCGGCCGAGCTCACCCTCTGGCACCTTAGTATCTGACTTGAAATCCAGAATTTCGACAACATAGCTTGCCGTGTTGACGAGAAAGCGCTGAGGATCTGCCAGCGTTTGTTGCGCAATAATTCCATTCTCAAGATTTGAATACCTGGACAGCGCTGGAACGCCAAAGTATTTTTGAAAAGAAGTCTTTGTATATTCATTCAGGCTCTCTGACATTGCCAACACCGATTTCACGTCACGTTGAATCTTCAAATTATTTTTATCGATGTATTTGCAGATGAGTTCCAGTGCAGAAGAATATCCCAACATTCCAAGACTGGATTTATCCTTCTCCATTTTTTTTAGCAAGCCTGCAATTTGTTGATCATTGAGGGTAATTACGTCAACGGGTACCATGTTCTGTAAAAAGAACTGAAGCCGGCTTTTCATGTTATTACTGCTCCAGATTTTCAGATAAATTAATTTATCTCCAATTGAAAAGCCTGCTTTGCTAGCAAAGTAAATCGTATCAGCAGAATTTCTGAACCGTTTATTCCGATCGTGCAGTACAAGAAAAGGAGTTCCGGTTGAACCACTGGTAACAATTCTCACCAACTCTTCTTCGCGGTAGTTGCGCGATATGAATTCATGGAAACGTTCGCGAATAAGCGACTTGTTAATCACCGGAAATTCTTCGATTGATTGGGCATTTTTAAATTGCTCATAAAATTTCACTGTGGAAACTGCATGTTTCAGGAGGGCATTCTGGTTGCTCAGTTTTTCAACTTGATTCCCTTTTCCGATTATATTTTCAATCTGTGTTAGATGGTCCTTAACATGACCGCCCTGTAAGCGGTCAGTCGCCCAAAATAGCTGGAGGCGTAATCGTTGAATAAATTTACTCATGTCAGATCAGTTCGTCCCGTCAAAAGGAAGCATTGGACGTTCTTTGGATTGATTAATTCCTTCCCTTTGCAAGACTTTCACTATGGTTAGCCACACAATTTTCAAGTCAAGTTTGAAAGAAAGGTTCTCAACGTAATAGACATCGTGTTTAAATTTCTCAGACCAACTTATCGAATTCCTGCCGTTAACCTGAGCCCATCCTGTAATTCCTGGTCGGACCGAGTGTCGTTTCTTCTGATTTTCGGAATACAATGGGAGATATTTAAAAAGTAAAGGCCTTGGTCCGATTAAACTCATATCTCCCACGATGACATTTAAAAGTTGAGGAAGTTCATCTAAAGACGTTACCCTGATAAAATTCCCAATTTTCGTCATTCGTTTAAGGTCAGGCAAAAGTGTTCCCGTTTCATCTACCTTATCGTTCATCGATTTGAATTTAATGACCCTTATTGGACGCGCATCTTTTCCGGGACGCGCGTGATAAAAAAAAGGTTTACCATTGTTCGCAATGAATAACGCAAGGGTTAAGATTATAAATACCGGTAAAAAAATAACAAACAAGATTGTTGCCGTAACAAAGTCAACCAGTCGTTTGAAAATTATACGATAGAGCACAACCGTTAATGTTTTTGATCGAGCAATGCAGCCAGTTCGTTGGCCGCCATGAACTCCACGTCTGGCCACCGCTTCACGATACGGTTGAGGAGTTGACGCAGCGCTTCGATTCCTTTTGCTCTGTTAACTTCATTAATATGACCACAAAAATTTACGCGATGTGAGCTGATGACGGCAGGGCGTTTCCATTTAAAAGCGACCTCAATTTGTTTCATAGCTGCGTTGACCCAATCAAATCCGCGATTGTCGGATGGCTCAAAAACAACATTCCGTACCATGAGTAGCTGATCTAAATCGTTGCGTTTTCCGGTATAGTTAAATATCCTCTTGAACTTACCTTTTCCCTGATGCTCATATTTCAATAATGGGGCATCAATGTACCGAATGCCATTTTTTTTCAAAACGTTGTGAATTACAGGATTCTCTCTTCCTCCAGGAGCATTAAAATGACTGGCTTTCATTCCAAAAACGTTTTCAAATCCACTCAGCCCGTCCTCAATGATCGCGGTGAATCGGTTGTTTTCCGTTACATCCCAAAAATCGAATGCAGCTGTAAACGAAATGGTTGAATACTTGCGGTTGGAGATACTTGTATACGAGCGATTCCTTAAAGCTGTAATTGTTTCGTGATCTTGAATTTGCAATCCTTCTTCAAACAACTTAAGGTTCAAATGTTCGCGGCCGTGGAACTGAGGAATCAATATTTTTTTGGACATGCCTTCTTTCCAGAGCGACCAAACATTCTCATATCCTTTCAGCTTTGAAAAGGTTTTGGGAAGCCATTCGTAATAATAGTTCGCATAGTTATCTGCTTCCATCTTTTCGAAATCAATGTTTGCCGGGATTGCAAAAGCAGTGAAGACTGCATGATTTCCATTTTTATCTTTTACTGAGCAGAGTGTTTCAAACAGAATTTGAAGGTCTGATTCCGTCTCCAACGAATCGAAAGCATCAAAACGAGAGAGAATCTTTAGCCCCTGACGATCCATTTGCTCTCGGGCTTTTTTAGAGTCTACTCGCACATTCCCATAATCATCAACCGAAAACACAACAACTTTCCGATCCGTTCTTGCACCGATAATATTTTTCAGGTGTAGTCCGAGACCTTCACGCATTTGCCGAACCATTTTTCATACGATTTTTTTCAACAATAGATTCCATAAATCTAACCGCTCTCTGATAGACAACGGTTGCATCACCCTGTTCTCTCGTGAGCCGTAGTCCGTTCTCTTTAAAAGTCTTCAGCTTCTCCCGGTCCTTAAATAGCAGTTCGATATTTTCTGCCAGCTGATTTGCATCTCCCGGAGCATTAAAAAGTCCGACCTTGTTGTTCAATATGATATCTTTCATCTCACTTTCCAGTGAATTAAGGATCGGCAAATTACTCGCTAATAAATCAAACAACTTATAGGTGACGGATTGAGTAGCACCTTTGACATGTTGGATCAGTCCCAGATCTGACAGAAAGTATTCCTTCAAGAGCTCGTCCTTTGGCAATCGACCAAGAAATTTTAAGTTTGACAAGCGCCCCTCATGTTCTCTTATCATTTGCTCTTGAGGACCAGCTCCCGCAATTACGAATTCAATCTGGTTTTCGTATTTCTTGTTAAGCAGTTCAGCCGCGCCTAAAATTGTTGGCATATCGTAAGAGCTCGCTAAACTTCCGGCATAAATTACGCGGAGTTTGTTTGGATCTCTTTGAGTCACCTTGTCTATTTCGTGGAGGCGTTGTTGCATATCCTTCAGTTTTACTGCAGGGTAGGCACATAAGGTGTTTGTAATTCGTGGCTCATAGTTTCTTGCCCATCGTATGTACTGATCAGAGATCGCTGTAACGCCACTCACTTTTTTCAATATAAATCTCAGCTTCCAAGTCATCGGTGAAAGGAGAATATCGAATGCGACTTTAGGAAGTTTTGGAAAAGCTGCCCGAAATATGTCTGGCCATGGATCAATGACGTCAATGATTACCGGAATATTTTTTTTTGCCGCCCATTTACTCACTTCAAAGGCGATTGACATCGGTGGAAAGGCAATATAGATTACATCTGGAAGATCGTGAGTCCTAAACTCTCTTACCAATCTTTTGCTATACTGGTAATGAGAAAAAATTCTTTTGAATCCGAGGTTTTTCCGGTAAGAAAGAGATTTAATAAAGGCAACTTGATAGCTGGGGTTTATAGATGCCCGAGTTGTTTCAGGGTACCGCTGAACCTTCGTATTGTGCTTGAACGTACTCGCAAAAAAAGTGACCCGATGCCCAAGTGCCAGCGCCTCATCGGCAATGTTCATAAACCGTGTTGATGAAACGTTGTCGACCGGAGTCTGTTCGAAAATTGAAATCAGCCAAACATTCATTTTAAAAAACCTCTTTCTCCGCTCTGGTCTTGCTCGCCATGTAAATTTCTTCGAACGTCCGCTGAAGTGACTTAGTAATTCCCCACCCCGGATAGTGACTCATCATTTTGCGCAGATCGCTGTAATAGCAAATATGATCGCCAATTCGGTTTGTCTCATCGTATTTGTACCGCATTCGTTTCCCGCTAATCGTGGAAATAATTTCAAAAGCTTCAAGAATAGAGCAGGTATTCTCCTTCCCTCCCCCAAGGTTGTATACTTCTGCTATTCTTGGCGCGTGTATGAATTCTTCAATAAATCTCGCGACATCGTATGAGTGGATGTTGTCTCGGACTTGCTTGCCCTTGTAGCCAAAAATTGTATACTCTTTTTCCTCCAGGTTACACTTTACCAAATAGCTTAGGAAACCATGCAACTCAACTCCGGAATGATTCGGACCCGTCAGGCAACCTCCGCGCAAAACCGTTGTCGGCATTTGGAAATACCTGCCATACTCCTGAACCGAGATATCTGCAGACACCTTTGAAGCGCCAAAAAGTGAATGCTTGCATTGATCGATTCGAAACGTTTCAGGAATTCCATGCTTAAATGCGGGATCGGCATAGTCCCATCGGGTTGGCAATTCAACCATATCGATTTCATTAGGGGCATCACCATAAACTTTATTTGTTGACAAATGAACAAACGGTACTTCAAGACTGTATTGTCGGGTTGCCTCAAGCAAATTAAATGTTCCCACCGCGTTTGTATCAAAATCATCAAAAGGAATAGCAGCAGCACGATCATGACTTGGCTGAGCAGCAGTGTGCACTATCGCGTGGGGTCTTACTTCTTTTACCAGGTCAATAATTCCCTTTCTATCGCGAATATCAATTTCGTGATGAACGAACTTTGGAAGCAGGTTCGTTAGTCTGCGCTGATTCCAGCGTGTGTCACCGGTGGGGCCGAAAAAAATACTTCTTTGATTATTGTCGACTCCATGAATCTCCCATCCGAGATTAGCGAAATGGACACAAACTTCTGAGCCAATGAGACCGGATGATCCGGTTACGAGTAATCTTTTCATTGAAACCACTTACGATAGGTTAAAAATTAATGATTTATTGACTGATTAAAACAATAGTTACTCAGGAGCGATAAGTTGCTCACAAAGGTTTAAGTAAAGCGATGCTCTCTCGCTTGCCGATGGGAACGTTTTGACAATTTCCCGTCCCTGCCGCACAAGTGCCGAATGACTTTCCGGGCGTTCGATCAAAGCGATAATCTTATCGGTAATTTCCTGTGCATCCAACGGATTAAAATAAAGAGCAGCAGTTCCACAGACTGAACGAGCAAACCCAAGATCTGATGTCAGGATAGGTTTATCCATTATCATCGCTTCGGGGTAATTGGCGGAAAAGCACTCCAAAAGAGTGGGCAAAAAAACAAAATCAATTTCCGTATACAAATCAGCACACTTGTCAACTGCGATAGGTCCAACATTTATTACGTTTTGTTTGCTGTCATCCGAAAACAACTTGTCAAACTGTGCATGGTCAATCGTTACCACAAACCTGATGTTTGGATAATTTCTTTTCTTGAGGGCTGGAATAACCTTGCTGATGATTTCAAGATTTTTGTGCGGATGATAGGCAGTCAATGAAAGCAGTCTTATTTCTCCATTTTCGCGTGAAGCAAGAATTGCGGGTCGATTTTCCATAGCTTTCACGGAATGAAAAACATGGCTAAATGTATTTGAGACCGTATGGACTGATTTGTTTCGCAAAAGCCGCTGCACTCTGTCGCAAACATCTTGTGTCTGACCCACCAGTGAATCAGCTTCCGAATTGAAATGATAAAGGTGTAACACTTTCTTCAACTTCCACCTTAACCTGGCATTCGCTCCAATCATTTGAAAAAAGGGTGATTCGGGATAGACGTGATGCGGTAAGTTGAAACCAACTAAATGTTTTGCCCTTGGCCGCCAGTAAGCGGGGCCGGATGTCGTGAAGACGCAATCGGGCTTCACCTTAGCTTCCAATTCTTTAAAAAACCTGTTATGGGATTTGAAAGAGAATAATCGTGTTGCCGGGCGATACCCAATTTCATAGAAGAAAAAATTGGACGGAAATTTTTCCTTTTGAACTAGTTTGGCAAGTGCCTGACCTAACACAACGTGGTAGGTGTTTTCCGGATGCGCAATACATTCTGTAATAAAAGACATGGCAACCTGAACGCCTCCGCCCTTAAATGTGCTTGCAGTGTTAATAATCAATTTCATTGATCCTGAAACAAGAATTTTAGGTACTCCTTACTAATTGTACCGCTCTCAAACTTTTGAATTTTTTCAATCGCTACCGCTTCAAACTCCTCCCGTGTGGCCGAATCATTCAATAAATGTTTAAGTTTTACTTTATAGTCATGATGATCGAACTCTTTAACTAAATACCCATTCACGTTGTTTTCAATAAGGTCCGAGGGGCCTGCCATGCAATCAAAGCTTATCGAGGCAAGCGGGGTACTCAGCGCTTCTGCCAAAACATTTGGAAAGCCCTCAGAACTAGAGGTGAACGCAAAGATTTTCGCGCGACTGTAAAACTGATTGATATCCTGCGTCACACCCGCAAAAACAACTTTGTTTTCAATGCCCCTTTCTATTGCAATTTTCTTGCAACGCTCAAGCTGAGGCCCATCTCCAATCAGGACCAGCTTCCAATTATCATGTTTCAGATCTGCGAAGTATTCGATCAATAAGTCCTGGTGCTTTGAAGGAATAAACCTGCCAACGTTCAATACGATATTCTCGCGCGCCACATTACCGCGATTAACAATCTTAATGGGGTTGCCTATTACCGCGATGTTTCGATGATTCAACCTTTTTTGCAAGACCTCACGAGCTTGCTCAGTCTGAGCAATGATTCCGTGCGCGCTCTTGTACACAAACCTGTTCAGAACATTCAACAATTTCCCGTAGCTGATTGTTGGCCTGCTCCTATCAGAAATAAAAACTGGAATTCGAAGGCCCCTTGACGCAAGCAAAACAAATGCGTTGTACTTACCACCGAAACTCAAGACTGTTCTGGGCTGAGTCTGTTTCAAAGCAGATCTTAAATAACGAAATGTTTTCAATGTAAACACCAGTCGGGAATATTGCCGGTGATCGAACTCTGGTTGCACAAGCTTGATATTCGAATTCAAATGATAAAAGGGTGCGTCTTTGATCAGGGTGATAACTGTAACGTTTAATTCTTCAAATTGTGAAAACTCATTAGCGAGTTGCGCTATAACTTTCTCTGCACCACCAGCCGTTAGTGACGGAGTTACCAGGACTACATTTTTGATAGCGGTTATGGCCACAGGACGCTAAAGAGATAGGCTTGCTGGTCTTTGAATTTTTCTGTCATTGAGCTGAGATACCACCTTATCGATCATCCATCCATAGGGATTAAATCGTCCTTCATGCCAGTGCAGTGTGTCATCCCAATGCCCATGAAATTCTCCATCATCAACTCCAAAACCATAGCTTGCCTCCACCAGCAAGATTTCACCGCGCTCATTTTTCAGAAAGTCAAATGCTACCGACTGCATGCCTAGGGTCCGGTAAATTTTAAACGACAACGCCAAAATATCAGGAGGAATAGCATCTTTTGAATAATGGAACTGAGCGCTGCCCGAGGCTCGAAAATCACCTTTCCTTACAACCCGTTGATATCCCCAGCATCGGTCGCCAACGACCTTCACGCGATAGTCAAAGGAGCATCCTGGAATGAACTCCTGGAAATAAGCGTATCCGATTTCCCTCCCTTTAATTTTTGAAAACCTTGGTGGAGAAACAAGTCGCGCCAAGCCTTTCAGAACAACCAGAAGGTCGACTTTTCCATTACGATATTTTCTGATTCGTTCTTTGAGATTACTGATGGGTGAATAGGTACGAAATCCAGTCGCAAAAGCTTTTTTGATCAGTCTCAATGCAGCATTTCTATTTTCAGAGAGTTTTACGTTGTACGAGCCAGCTCCTGCCCGCAGTTTGAAAACTTTTGGAAATTCTGCGGTTCGGGCCCAGGCGATTGCTTCTTTTTCGTCATAAAAAATCCATGTCTTAGGTGTAGGAATATTCAACGCTTCATAGAGATATTTTTGAGCGACCTTATCGTCAAAATGCCAGCCAGACTTAAAATTTGGAAAAACAATAAGTCCGGAATGCTCCAGGGCAGCCAGTAACTGCTTTGCAAAAACGACATCCTTTGGACCCGCATGATGGTGGTGCCACATCAATGCATCACAGTCAGTCAGTTGTTCAATTATATCGCTGTCGTAACAATTTACGACTTTGTAGGCAATACGATGCGCATCACAATAGCTGATCCAATGTGGAGCGAAACCTCGATTGGTTTTATGAATTGCTATTTTCATTTTGTTGAGATAAGGTTCCCGGCCTGATCTGATGACATAAATTCAACGTCTGGCCAGGTTCGAATGATGGCTTTGATGAGGGATGACAATTGACGCAAGCCATTGTCACTATTTGCACTTGAAAGGCCTCCTACAAAATTTACTCGATGCGAAGATATTATAGCAGGCTTTCTACAAGCAAATGCAATTTTAATGTCTTTAAGACACGATTTTACCCAATCCTTTGTCTGGTTAAGGCTTGGTTCGAAGTAACAATTCCGAATCAGATAATATTGGCCGGATGCATTCTTCTCTCCGGTAAAATGTCGAATAATTTTCACTGCGCCATTTTCAGGATTTGGCGCCAGTTGTGCACGCTGACTTTGGATGTACGCAATCCCGCGTTTGGCAAGCGTTGATTCTAGTTGTTTCGGCCATGTATAGTTACAGGCAACGAAACTTTCTGCTTTGAATCCAAAGACTTTTTCAAACAACGACAATCCATCGTTAGTGATTTCAACGAGTTCACTGAGGTGACTGTCCGAAGAAACAAAATAGGAAGCCAGAAAACTCTTTTGTTCATGCGCTCCTGTTTTCGTTTTGAGCCCAAAATATTCGTAATCAAAGGCCAACCGAGTATCCCGATCTCCGCTTTGCAACGTCTTCATCCAAAAGTGGATATTGACGTGCTCGCGGGCATGAAACTGAGGTTTCATTATCCTGTCAGTCATCGCTTTCTTCCAAAGGTCAAAATCACCCTTTCCAAGCCTGCGATAGGTTTGAGTAAATGACTCGTTAGTATACTTGCTGTAGTTGCTTTTTTTAATTTCGTCAAAATCGGGGTTTGCCATCACTGTATTGAAGGTGATAACAGGTTTGTTTTTGAAGTCGCTAAGCAAATTAAAAAGTCTCTCAAGGTCGTCACGAGTTTCAAGTGTATCGTACAGGTCATAGGCTGATGATGTTACAGCAAGTCCCTTCTTCTCGAGGATATCTGCCACTTCGCTGGACGGCATTCTGATTGTTCCCCAGTCGTCTGACTCAATAACCACCACCTTTCGCGTTGTTCGCCAGCCGCGGCTATTTGCCAGGATATTCTTTGCGGTGTCTAAAATCTCCATTTAAAAATATCGATCAATGCCATGTTTCCTTCCGCAAAGAAGGCGATGAACGGATTGCTTAAAATAGTAAACAGGCCAACGGAATTAAGGGATTCACGCAAAGTGACAATAGAAAAAAGTAATAAGGCAGGTGAAAGAATTTTTACTGCACGTCTCATGCCCAGCTCGAGTGGGTAATAGCAAAAGAAAAGTACGATGGCACTACACGCAAACATATTTGAAATTATAATGAAACGAATGCCGGAAGGGACAAGGCTCACAATGTTTGCCACTGCACAGATCAGAAAAGCGAAGGAAAATAAAGAAAGCAGGATCTTGTTGTTTCGGATAAGCGATCTCTTGACAAAGAACGCATACACCATTAGCACAATAACAGACCACCGCAGCGATTTCAGGTAATAAACAGCATACCAGTTTCTCTCCTTTGGCTTGGCTTTTTGGAAACGCTCAATAGCAAATTCACTCGTATAGGAACTTGCCCGCTCCACAAAAATTGTTGGCAGATTTTGTTGTGCAAGATTATTAAAGTACTCCACATTTAACTCCGTGATAAACATCGAAGTGAAGAAAAGCCAGAAGAACACTACGAACCTGTTACCCACTAAAACATAGGTTACAAAAATCAAAACCGGGAGAAGGAAAGCGAAGTGGACAAGAATCGTAGATCCAACCACCACAATACCGATTTTTTTTCCTTTTGTTAAATAGGGGAATACGCCATAAAAAAACATATGCGCTGCCGTCCAAAAACGAAATCCATTTAGGTTCCAAAAAGGAATTACCAGCGCAAAAACAAGGAACACAAATATGATTGTTCTCCGCGGCCGCCCTTGAAAATAGTCCAGCACCATCCATAAGTTGCGCGAATAGAAAAATCCAAAAACCACTGCAAGAACGCCAAGGAAAATAACTTTTTCGTTGGTAACCCGCGACACTAAATACGTTATGCCAGGCTGGACAATATCGGTGGTTCGAGTGCCTGGCTTGTAAAGTGTTTCGACAAACTCATCGACTGAGATTTGCGAATCTGCCATTACAGAAAAATAATCGATATACCAATTAATGTCACTTCCGGCATTGTCAATGGTGACCACGAACGTGCATCCGTAAAAAACAATAAACGCCCAAAAAATATTCTTTGCCCAACTTGCTCTGAAGTTTTTAAAAGCGAAGAGCACTGCAAACGCGGGCCAAAACAAAAACGTCAGCCAAACCCCACCCGGTTCATCACTGGTTTGAGCATTAGAATTTAACGAGACTGATGATTTTATATTCACGCTAGTTCAAGAAACTGGCGAGCAACATTTTCAATACGAAATTGCTCTGGCCTGTCAATAACAAGTTGCTGGTGATAATCTCCTCTTAAAAAATTCAGTACTGCTGATTTGTCTAATTTACCCGTGGCAATGGACAGCACAGGACGCTGAACTATTGCATAGTCAATTAATTTGCTAGGGGTTTGACGCGTTCCTACATTTTCGAAATTCACAAGAAAATCCATCTTGCTTAACGCGCGCAAGAGTTCCGTTCGGGCAATGTAATCATGCACTATAATTCTTCCCCCGCTCCTTTCCGCATAGGGCCTTACCATTTGCCCCATGGATGTATAAATGCGAAATTCAAATTCTATATCCGTCTCCACCAGGAATTTCAACAGTTCAGAAGGGTCTCTTCGCCCTGGTATAAACATACCTGCATAGGCGAACATCGGTTTTGAATTGTCAGGCGCGTGGTATTCTAAAGAAAAATCTTCAAACCGAAAGCCCTGCGGGATAACTTTAATCTTATTCCGGAACTCTGGATAATAGGCATCAATAGCACCAGTGGTGGGAACAGTGATGTAATCTGCTTTTGCACAGAACCATTTCTCCACATATTTAAAATAAAACGGATACTTGAAACTATCGTTCTCCTGGCCCATGAAAGGATCACCACAATCTGCAACCCATGTTTTAGCTATTGGGTTTAATTTACTACGAGTTCGCGCTACAGCCCAGTGTACAGGATGCGGGACGGCAATTGAGACTAATAAATCGTAGCCTTCTTCCGACTGGAGCGCTTTTCTGATTACCGAGAGAAGCTGAATGTCGGGGTATTGAAACAATAAATTTGAAAAGCGTTTCAACAGGCGCCAAAAAATCCGAGTGGCTCCGCCTTGTTTCAACGGGATGGGTTTCCAAAGCTGGCTTTGAAACCATTTGATTTTGATTCCATGAGTCTGTGCGAATACCGTGTGTGACTCATGCTTCGGAGTGATCACGGTAACCGAATGTCCTTGTCGGGCAAACTCCTTTGCAAGCTCTGTGGTTCGGAATGAGCGAGGCGAACTTTGCGGAAAGAAACTACGACTAACGATCAGTATCTTCTTTTTTTTATCCATTAATCTGTAGTATCAATTTGACAATACGTTCAGCAGAATGACCGTCCCATAGTTCCGGAATGGTGCCCTTTTTCCAATCTCCTAAAAAAAGTTTTCGCAGGGCCGGTCCGATGGCCGATGGATTTGTTCCAATCAACTCATTCGTTCCTTCAGAAACCGTCTCTGGCCTCTCGGTACTGTCTCGAAGTGTTATGCAAGGAACTCCCATCACCGTTGTTTCTTCTGTAATTCCTCCGGAATCTGTGATCACGCATTTACAATGTTGTACTAAAAAATTAAAATTGAGGTACCCCATGGGATCCACAGTGTGCAAGTTCGGCCATTGCCCGTCCATGGTTGAAAACATTTTTTTCGTTCTGGGATGAATCGGAAAAATCACTGGCAAATTATTGGAATGGAGTGTAATCTCGTTGATCAAGTGTCTTAACTTTTCCTTGTCATCAACATTCGATGGCCGATGCAACGTCATCATCAAGTATGATCTCTCGTTCAATGCGATCTCATTCCAAAGCTTCGGCTTCTGGAATTCTTGTTTTTTTTCAAGCAGCGTATCGATCATAACATTTCCGACAAAGAAAATTCGATTGTCGGGCACCCCAGTTGCCCGCAAGTTTTCGCCTGCCCAACGGGTAGTAGTAAAAAAATAGTCTGTAAGACTGTCCGTCACAATACGATTTATCTCCTCCGGCATAGCCAAATCAAACGAACGTATTCCCGCCTCCACATGGGCGACTCTGGAGCCCATTTTTTTCGCTACAATAGAACACGCCAACGTTGACGTGACATCTCCGACTACCAAAACCAGATCCGCAGGGTTCGCCATCAAATCTCTTTCAAAGGCGACCATGATGGCTGCGGTTTGCTCGGCCTGTGTTCCTCCGCCACATCCTAAATTAGCATGCGGCTCGGGAATATTTAATTCCTTGAAAAACGTATCGCTCATCTTCGAATCGAAATGTTGGCCCGTATGGACGAGTCGATAACTAATATTCTCAGAGCGAAGGACAGCTGCCTCCATGGCACGTATAATAGGCGCGATCTTGATAAAATTTGGCCGCGCCCCGGCAATAAGTGTAATCTTGTTAATTTTAAATGCCATTATCCGAAGAATTATTGAGCTCAAGCGTGCAGTAGTTCCCCACTAAGACAATCCGGGCAAGCACGAAAACGATGCTTTGACTTAGCAGAGATTAAATAAAATAATTTTTTTGGGTCATTTAGCGAACGGGTTTTTAGCCCTCATCACAATTAGATTTATAAAATGGAACATTCACTTTTCCCTGGATCAAGGCCCTCAGCATTTTAAATTCTGCGGTATCTTCTTTTCTGGATTTTCCAGGTTTGCCATCCGGGACTGACAACAAGAAACTTTCCTTCATGAAGTGCACAATTTCAGAAACGATTCGTTCAGCGCTCATCTCATTGCTACAAGATGAAATAAACTTCTTTAACTCATCCAAATTCTGATAGGCATGACACCCGTGCACATTGGCGATGGAGGTTCGCCCGAAAAAAATAGCAGGCTTTCCGCGAAGGAGTGCCTCAACTCCAACCGTTCCGGTGATGGTTGCTACCGCTAAAGCAGAATCCAGCAAAGCATAAGAATTTATTTCTATTTTACTTAAGAAGACGCCTCTTAAAGCGCTTATATCCTCGTAAAAGCTAGGATGTCTTTGAGTGGTTTCGCAGCGATTTGTAAAGGTTGAAGGATGTTCCTTGACGATGATTGCGATATGCAATGGCGTGGCCGCGCGCAATGCGCTGATGGCAAGTATTTGCTGTGCAAAACCAAATCCTTCTGGCAAGGTGGTTCGTTCAGGTTGGTAATGCAAAAAGAAAACAATAAATGGCTGAGCAAAATCAATTGTTATAGATAGCCGCTTGTGAGCCTGATAGCATCGGTATTTATTCAAAATATAATCTGGGCGTTTCCACCAATACACCAATTCATTTTTGAAGCTATAAATCTTACCTCGATTTCGCTCAAGCCTTTTACGCTCATAATCGGGAATCGCGTGTTCATAACTCTTCTGCTTATTTATGATATATTGTCCGAGACGCTGAGTTTCATCAACACCATTTTCTGCAAAAAATAATTTATCCGGCACACATATTTCGCGGTGCCGATGCAGACCTCTCACAATATACCTGCGCCATGGAACCACAGATCGCTCACTAATCAGGACCGGCACTTTTGTATATTCAGCAACAAAGGCAGTGATCCATGATTCAATCTGATGCGGTGAAGATCGAAAGTACACTGCGTCAGGCAAATGGAGTTTGAAAAACCGGTAATAGGCAAGTGCAAACCGAGCAATATACCGGGTGAAATTATTAACTCCGCTACCGACACTTTTTTTATTCTGAAACCTATCAAGGAACATCAACGTCTGATGATCGTTCAATAACATCTGCACCATCGTTGTCAGGTCATCCTCAGTTGGAACTGTGTGATCTTCCCATAGATTCAAAATATCCTTTTGAACAAAGCAGGCGATATTTTGAGAGAACTTAATTTTTTTCTTCCAATTTTCAAGCTCACTCTTTTTCGAAAAAATAAGGTAAATAAGGTCGTTGCATTTCAGTCCTAAGACTTCCTCAATTTGCTTCGGTGTAAAGGATGAGATGTGGATAACGACTTTCATCCGTTCACGGGTATTTGTTTACGCAAAAAAGTTCTTTTGTATTCCTGAAAAAGTGGGTCCTGCAATACACCAGCCCACCATTGATCGATGTTAATTTTGTTGACCCAATGCGCCAGCGATTCTCCGTTTTTATGGAAAACTCCAATCTTCAGAAAGTGTTCGTAGAAAGGCTTAACGATGTCGGTAGGTTCGGGATTGGAAAGAATCGCCATACATGGATGGTCGACAAAAAGGCATTCAAGGAAATTCGTGCTTGGGTGAGCCATGTGGATCACCAGCTTGGAGCGCGCTATCAAATCCGCAAGAGGACCTTTGCCCTCATCTTTGATCACTTCGCCATTTGGAATAAATGCAAGTTGGGCACTGTTGTCAATGGTTCTAAACTTTGGCCTCGGACGCGCGAGTATCTTCGTTTTATCCTGGGTCTGCTGATTTCGCAGAAAAGTGAGTGTATCAGTTGCAATACGAGCTTTTTCCATTGGATCAGGCACCGGATAACACAATACGGCATCATACAATTTGCCACCCTCAACCAGATTATATCTTTTTTGGAATTTCGAGAGTCGATGGGCATACGATGGAACATCGCATGCGTTGATCTTCCATCCCCAGGTAAAGAATTTGTCGGCAACCTTGCTGATCTGATGGTAACCTCCGTGATACTTGAGTTCACCAAAGAATCCGCCCGGCTGATAAAAATGGAGTTCCGCTCCATGCTCACTATATTTTGCCAAAAGCATTTTCATAAACTCGGATTTTACGAGTGAAACATGCATGGTTTTTTTGCCGGGAGCAACCAGCGGAATTGAATCGTAAAGTTTCTGAAAATTTTCGATGCTCATGATGGGCAGTTGCAGGATGATATTCTTCATCAGCACATCGTCATATCGATCGGCAATTTGCTTAAGCTTTCTGCGGTACTTGCTTTTCGTAAACGGCATTACTAGGGGAAAGTAATCGGGCACTTTACCGCATTCACGCCCCACTACATCGGTGGTGTCGTGAAACCCGAAAGCAACGTGATCGTTTGCAGATAATACCTTGTCAATTTCTGTATACGCCTTGCGTGTGTTTTTGTAATAATAATAATAATATCTGAGGAGGCGCAGAGCCTTGTGCTTCAGCGTTGGAAACGAAGCGCCATTGATCGCTTCAAATAAAGGATTTTTATTGATTACTTTTTTATCCAGTAGGTGTTTTCGAGACAGAGAAAATCCTACATGTGAACTTATCAAAAGCCGCCAAAATCGATCTGAAAAACTGGTGTTATGAATTTCATTCATCACCTTCGTCAGTTCAGCGCAAAGGTTGTCAATTAATTTAAGTTTATCCTTAATGTGTATCCTCTCCATTTTTGTATTCACTTCAAATCACCTGCAAATCGACCATGCGCTTAAATTCTGGTACAGCCTTTATCATATCGGTAAACGCTGAAACGTGGAGAACCGATCCTTGCTTCATGAAAACAATTCGATCAGCGTTCTTAACTGTAGAAAGACGATGCGCTACGATCAGCAGCGTAAATTTTCCCTTTAAAAAATCAATATTATCCTGGATTGCTTTTTCAGTCTCTGAATCAAGAGCTGACGTTGCTTCGTCAAAGATGAGTATGTCGACATCTTTGTACAACTCACGGGCAATGGACACACGTTGCCTCTGCCCACCACTCAGGTTTATTCCATTGCTTCCGATTAAAGTTTCTTCCTCTTGCTCCAGTAAGTCGATTACCGATTCAAGCGCTGCGCCTTTGATTGCGTTGTTGAATCGTTTCAGGTTCGCAGCGGTCTTGGGAGCCCAGAAGGTAACATTGTTGTAAATCGTATCATTATAGGTGACCGGGTCCTGTGTGATGTAGCCGATTCTTCCCTGATACGTTTCAATATTAATTAAGTTTCTTTCGATGCCATTAATAGCAAGCGACCCCGAGTCTAGCGGCATAAGACCGCACAAAATTTTGACTAGCGTGCTTTTTCCGCTTCCGCTCTCACCGACAAACGCAATTGTTTCATTTGGCGTAATGCTCAGCGTGATGTCTTTCAATACAGCATTTCCGTTATAAGAGAACGTGGCATTCTGCAGCGAAATCGGTGCGTGAATTTTGGTGATTGTCTCCGCGCCTGGAATCTCGCGCGCAGCCTTAATCTGGGCAGAGAATTGTTGCATGTTTTGCAACGACCCTGAATTCCCCAGGAAATAATTGTAGGCTGTTTGCATCGCCATCAAAGCAGTCAGGGCCCTATAGAAATATAACAAGCTCACCAACAACAGGCCTAATGAAGCTCCGAGCAGAGAAGTTTGAATGATAATCACGGCAGCAACCACGATGATAATTAAGGGTTCCCTGGCGCCCTTTAACAATGCGGAAAGTTTACCAATTCTTCTATTATTCGCCTCTATAAAGTTGATAGTTTCAAACAGCTTGGATGAATAGTGAGTTACGCTTCCGGTCGATCTCAAGTATTGAAACGTTGAAATATACTGGCTTGTCAACCCTTGAAATACGTTGGCAAACCCGGTAAGTTTTTTAGATGCGCCCTTGGTGACGCTGTAAATCCGCCTGAAGAGAACATTCGTAAGCACCCCTCCGATTGAAACCAGTAACGCAAACTGAACATCAACCAGGAATGCAAACGCCACATACACAATCACCAATATGGAATGTTGCAACGCCTGGAAATAAGAGCTATAGGCTTTTGAAACACGATCAGTCTCGCCCGTCAACGTGTTTTGAATCTGGCCAAGGTCTGCTACAAGAAACTCTTTGAATGACATTTCATTTAACGCTTTAATGTTTTCAACCCGGATGTTTCGGATGAAGTACTGCTGAACTTTTACCTCGTAGGCGCCCTGAAGAAAAACAATGCTCCCTTTTAAAATAAAAAAGACGCACATGAATAGCAGTACGCCAACCAGTGTGAGCGGAATGCCTGCTGCATTAACCAGGTCAATGAGGAATTTAAGATTGCCTAAACCGTCTGCTTCAATGGTCGGTTGATTAACCAGTTGGAGCAAAGGTAGAAACAGCGACAGACCCAAGCCATCAAGAACACCAACAATCAGGTTCAGGCACATCATTATAAAAATTCGGTGCTTTAGGTGCTGATAGAAATAATGAAAGCTGGAGAAGTACTTCCTTGCTAGCGTTTGCAGTACCATGGGCTATTGGATGTCTTCAATGCGCAAGGGGGCTCCACGTTTGAGATCCCATTTCGCTTTTTTAGTAAGCATATCCTTATAATGTTTTGGATGCATGCCGTAGCCGGGACGAATTGAACGAACATTTTCGGCTGTCAATTTTTCGCCCGCTGCAATGTCACTTACTACATATAAAGACCTGGAAAATTCTCGTCCTTTGGCTTGCTTGTTCGTCAACGTATAGTCTATCCGACCAACTGCTTTCTCAGCTTCACGCACGGTATTCACCATAATTCTAAATTCTTCCTCTGTCAATGAGAATGACGCATCTGGTCCACCTATCGATCGATCCAGAATAAAATGCTTTTCAATTACTTTTGCTCCGAATGCGGTGGCAACTATTGGCACCGTAATTCCAAGTGTGTGATCTGAAAGACCAGAAATAACTTGAAAACGATCCCGGAAATCTGCGACCATAGTCATGTTCGCCTCATCGATTGGCGCGGGATAACTTGACGTGCATTTTAACAAAATAATCTGGTCATTTCCCTGACGAAGGCACGCACTAATAGCAAGATCGATGTCCTCTGCTTCCGCGACTCCGGTCGAGATGATGACCGGTTTCTTCTTCGATGCGACAAGCTCAATTAGAGGAATGTCTGTTATTTCGAATGACGCAATTTTGTAGGCAGGAGTATTTAATTGTTCCAAAAGATCAACAGCGGTTGGATCAAAGGGTGAAGAAAAGCAAATAAGACCTTCATCCTTGGCAACCGCGAAAAGCTTTTCGTGCCATTCCCAAGGTGTAAACGCCTCCTGATACAAGTCATATAAGTATTTGCCGTCCCAAATTGTTCCTTGCTTTAATTTAAAGTCTTCCGTGCGTTCATTCAGCGTTATCGTGTCAGCCGTATACGTCTGAAGCTTGATCGCATTTGCACCAGCCCTCTTTGCAGCTTTAATTGTTCCGATGGCGTTCTCGATGCTACCATTATGGTTCGCAGATAATTCGGCAATTATAAAAACCGGAGAATCATTGGAGATCAAGAAATCACCAATATAAAAGCTATGCTTCATAATTTAATTTTTTTTCAAATTGATAGTGTGTTCCAACTGGAGAACAGACAAACCCCAGGCGTTCAAACGCTTTTATCGAAGGTATATTTTCTGACATCACCAAACCCACAACTGTGGTGTTCCCTTTCGTATTCTTTGTTAACCATTCGATGCCAGCAGAAAGAATGATTGATCCAAACCCCTTACCATGATCAGCGGGGTCAACATGATAACTGATTACAACTTTTTGATCTTCAAAGTCGAAGCGAATTGCCCCGATCTTACGATCCCGGTATGATGCAATCAAAAAAGCGCATTTTGAACTTGAAGTTTTCAATGAAAACCATCTACTATGTTCGTCAAACGAAATCTTTTCCTTTTTAAATGCATAGCGTCTGATTTGAGAATCAGAGGCCCATTGATAGGTGATGTCGAGATCGTCAATCCCAGCTTTACTTAGCTTCAGGTCAAACAAAAGTGTTAATGATCTGAACAGTTTTTTTATTCTTTCAGAAGATTTACCGTCAATCAATCGTCCTGGCTCCGTTGGTGCCTGCCCAACCTGTTCCAAGGCATCTTTCAAACTCCGCGCGCTAAAATCACCCGCATCAACAAACGCGTTCAGCGAACGATAATTTGAATACATGTATTTTTGATTGTCTGCATAAAACCCGGATATCACTCGAGCTCCCGCTGCCAGCGCCTCAATTAAAACACCGCTTGCAGGAACGATAGCCACTGCAGCCTGACAAAACTTTTCTACCATCTGCTCCTCGGATAGCGATTGCAATACATGCACATTTGAATTGGGCAATGCCATTGACTGTAGTGCTTTAACATCATGCGTGTAGGCATCTCCAACTATGCAATAAATAGTAGAATATGTACTAAGCGTTATTGCAACTTCCAACGCGGATTTTGTTAAATTTTTCGGGTCCGCCCCACCAAAGCAAATAACTAATGTGCTTTCTGGCAATTTCTTCGTTCGTGGTTCTCGGGCCGCTTTTAGAAAGGATTGCCTCAACAAACAATACTGCAACCCAAGTGCAAACTGCGTAAAATCCGGTGCGTTATAGTGCGAGGGAAGAATATTCGGAGCATGATTTATAATCAGGTCAGCTGAAAAAAATTGATCGAAATGGTCATCGATACAAACAAGTCGTGCTCCGCGTTTTCTGATTTCCCTATGATCGCTGGGAGAGAAATTATAGCCGTCCAAAACAACAATTGATTCAGGGCTTACCTGATGCAGAAATTCTTCTTCGCTGTTGACCTGAACAAATGTGAATCGCTGGCTTGCTGATCGAATTGCATTTTCAGTTAGTGTATGATAAAAGAAATTAACATCGAACTCATCTTGCAGCATATTTGCTAAAGCTAAGCAACGAGTAAAATGACCAAGTCCGATCTGGCTGTTAGCATCGACCCGAATTAGAACCTTATAACGCACGACTTAATTTGAATTTCATCTCGGCTAATTTCCAGTCCGTTAACGTATCGATATCCTGAACTTCATCCTCGTTTAGAATGATAGATGCGGAGTTGTCGGTAAATAAAGCGTTACGCAATTTGGCAGCGTCACACCAATACCACTGGCCTGCATCATGAAATACCTGTTTCAAGTCTTGCGATCTTGCGGTTTGAAATTCCGGCCAGATCATCTGCGTCTTGCCGTCACCACTTATTTCCACACCTCGCCAGATTGGATAGCCAAATGCGACAATTGGAAAAACGGTGTCAAAACCTTCTTTAAGTTTTTCCAGCCCTTGTCGCAAATGTTCTTCACGAATTAATGGAGCCGTAGGATAAATACAGCATGCTCTGCCAAAATTAAGTCCACATTTTTCCCGATACATTTCCAATACTTCGTGTATGACGGCTACTGTTGGAGCAAAATCATCAGCGTTCTTTACGCTTCGCAAAAAAGGTACCTCAGCACCGGCCTTCATTGCGATCTCTGCAATTTCCTCGTCATCTGTTGACACCATTACTTCTGTAAATAGGCCACTCTGAAGCGCGGTTTTTATTGAGTAGGAGATGATCGGCAATCCCAGGAAAGGTCGAATATTTTTTCTTGGAATTCGTTTGCTGCCACCACGAGCGGGGATTATAGCGATGCTACTTTCCGACATACTCTACAATTGTGTCAATTACCAGCTGCTGCTCGTTATCAGCGAGTGCCGGATACATCGGCAAACTAAGACAGGTCTTGTAATACGCTTCAGCCTTGGGTAGATCTCCTTCCTTCCACCCCAGTTGTCGATAATACGGCATTAGATGACAAGGAATGTAGTGTATCTGTGGTATGATTCCTTTGGTTGTTAAATGCTCATAGAGCCCGAGGCGATCCTGAACATGAATGACGTAAAGGTGATAAGCATGCCCTGAAGGGTTTCGTCCAAGTTCAAGGAGCTGACACTTTATGTTTCTTTCGTTACTAAACGCTTCATCGTAACGTTTGGCGATCTGCAAGCGTTTCTCGAGCATGGCATGCGCGCGCTGCAGTTGACTTGCGCCAAGGGCAGCCTGAAAATCGGTGAGACGATAATTGAAACCTAACTCCTGCATTTCCATATACCATCTCGGATATGATGTGGCGGATGGCTCACCGGCTGCGAATGCGATCGAGTTTTTAAATTGCTCAGGCGATCTGGTTATTCCGTGGGTACGGAGCATCAGCAGTTTTTCATAAAGAACTTTATCATTGGTGGTGATCATACCTCCCTCGCCAGCTGCAATATGCTTGACCGGATGAAAGGAAAAGATAGCTAGGTCTGCAAAATTCCCGTTGCCGCATTGTTGTTTGCTGCCCTTGCTGTCGATGAAAAATCCACCAGGCGCATGGCATGCATCTTCAATGATCCATACTCCATGTTGATCAGCCAGTTTTCGAAAGACTTCTAAATCCACAGCGCGTCCACCAAAATCAACAGGAATAATGCCCTTGTAAGTGCCCTTTGGAGCAGCTACCAACAGTTGTTCAACTGCTTTGATATTCAATAAAAAAGTGTTCGGATCAATGTCTGCGAAGACTACATCGCCCCCACAGTAGCGCACGCAGTTTGCTGACGCGGCAAAGGTGATGGGTGACGTAATTATTTTGTCGCCCTGCTGAACGTCCAGTGCTAAAGCGCAAAGATGCAATGCAGCGGTTCCGTTTGCGACCGCAACGGCATATTTACAGCCGATGTAAGAAGCAAAGGCATCTTCAAATTCTTTAATTTTTGGACCTTGCGTTAGAAAATCAGATTTCAGAGTTGCAACTACTGCTGCAATATCATCTTCAGTGATTTCCTGCTTACCGTATGGAATCATTTTCGTCAATGCCATTTTAATGTTTTGTCAACTTTACAAAATCGAATGTTCTGCCGGAATTCATTGCTCAAACAGAAAACGATGGATCAACATGGTCTTTGATCAATTTGCGGAGCTCAGCCACTCCGACCCATTCAGTGTTCTCGCCAGAGTTGTACCGGAAATTGTAAGGTACTTTGCGAGCCTTGAACCCGGCAATGAAATCGTTCAGCTGCCATCGAGGTGTAGAAGGAATGATTACGTAATAATTTCCAAGATCGTATGTAAAGAAAGAGTCTGAAGATGTTATCATTTCTTCGTGAATCTTTTCGCCTGGACGGATTCCGACCTCCTTTTTTTCACAAGCCGGGCCGATTGCTTCGGCCACATCAGTGATACGATAAGAAGGGATTTTCGGAACAAAGATCTCTCCTCCCCATGCATGCTCCAGCGCGTGCATTACCATGTCTACACCGCCTTGAAGAGTGATGTTGAACCTCGTCATTGTCGGATCGGTAATCGGTAACACTCCCTCTTTTCGTTTATTTAGAAAGAAAGGAATTACCGAACCGTTAGAGCCCATTACATTGCCATAACGAACCACTGAAAAACTGATAT
>WUUC01021336.1_pt1 | contig 28776 bp, 23 predicted proteins | sample 6278441 | NCBI WGS metagenome assembly WUUC01 (sample SAMN13675441, study PRJNA597444) | soil metagenome | isolation source: soil | place: USA: Washington | collected 2017-10 | reverse complement strand
GCTCCTCCTGGTCGTACTCGTCGACGATCTCGCCGACGATCTCCTCGATCAGGTCCTCGATCGTCACGAGGCCCGCGGTCCCGCCGTACTCGTCGACGACGATCGCCATGTGGACGTGCTGCTCCTGCATCTCGCGCAGCAGCTCCGCGACCTTCTTCTGCTCCGGGACGAACAGCGGCGCGCGGCCGAGCGAGGACACCTTCGCGTCGCCCTTCTTCTCGTGGATGCGCTTGAGGAGGTCCTTGGCGTAGAGGACGCCGATGATGTTGTCGGTGTCGCCCTCGTAGATCGGGACGCGCGAGTAGCCGGCTTCGATGATCGTGCCGAGGGCCTCGTCGAGGGTCGCATCCGCGCGGATCACGACCATGTCCGGGCGCGGGACCATCACCTCCCTCACGACCGTGTCGCCGAACTCGAAGACCGAGTGGATCAGCTCGCGCTCGTCCCCCTCGATCTCCTCTTCCTCTTCCGCGACGTCGACCATGTGCCGGATCTCGTCCTCGGTCACGAACGGGCCCTTCGGCAGCCCGTGCCCGGGCAGCAGGACCATGAGGCCGTTGGCGACGAGGATGAGGACCTTCGCCACCGGGTAGAGCAGCCGCCCGAAGAAGAAGACGGGACGTGCCGCGAGCAGCGCGGCGGTCTCGGTGCGCTGCACGGTGTACGTCTTCGGGACGACCTCGGCGAACACGAAGATCAGGAAGGTCATGATCCCCGCCGCTATGGCCTCCGCGCCGTCGCCGAGCTCGCGCAGGGCGAGACCGGTCGCGAGCGTCGTGCCGGAGATGTGCGCGAGCAGCGTGACGAAGAGCACCACGTTGAGGAACGGCGCCGGGTCCTCGACGATCTTCAGGAGTCGCGCCGGTCCCCGGCCGCCTCTCTCCTGCACGAGGTGGAGGGCCTTGACGCGCCCGATCCGTGAGATCGCCGTCTCCGCCATCGCGGCGAACGCCGCGACCAGCAGGAGGAGGACGATGACGACGAGCGTCGTTACCGTTCCCATCAGCCGGGCGCGGGCAGGCGCGCGAAGGAGTCGATGATCTCGTTCATCCGCTTGTCCATCGCGGCGCGCTGCGTGTCGTTGGGGTGGTCGTAGCCGAGCAGGTGGAGCGTCCCGTGCACGACGAGCGTGCGCAGCTCGCGGTCGAGCGACGCTCCCGCCTTCTCCGCGTTCGCGCCCGCTATCTCGGGACAGACGATGACGTCACCCAGCAGGAGCGACTCCTCGTCGTCTTCCATCATCGGGAACGCGAGGACGTCGGTCGCGTAGTCGTCGCCCGCGTAGCGCGCGTTCAGACGCCGGATGTGATCCGCGCCGACGAACAGGATCGAGAGCTCGGCCTCGGGGTCGACTCCCTCTGCCTCGAGAACGTGTCTTGCGAGCGCCGCCAGAAGCGGCTCGTCTAACGGGACGCCTTGCTCGTTCGCGAGGAAGACGTCCATCAGCCGCGTTTGGAGGCGTCGGCGTACAGCCGGTAAGCCTCCACGATGTCCTGGACGATCTTGTGGCGGACGACGTCGCGCGCGTCGAGGTGGAGGAAGCCGACGCCGGCGATCTGCTTGAGGATCTCCTCGATGACGATCAAGCCCGAGCGCGTGCCGGCGGGAAGGTCGACCTGCGTGACGTCTCCGGTCACGACGGCCTTCGATCCGAAGCCGAGGCGCGTCAGGAACATCTGCATCTGCTCGGGCGTCGTGTTCTGCGCTTCGTCGAGGATGATGAACGAGTCGTTGAGCGTGCGGCCGCGCATGAAGGCGAGCGGCGCGATCTCGACCGTCCCCTGCTCGACGTAGCGCTGGAAGACCTCGGGCTCGAGCATCTCGTATAGCGCGTCGTACAGCGGCTTCAGGTACGGGTCGATCTTCGCGGCGAGGTCGCCGGGGAGGAAGCCGAGCCGCTCGCCGGCCTCGACCGCCGGACGCGTGAGGACGATGCGCGAGACCTCACCGCTCTGGAGAGCTCGGATCGCGGCCGCGACCGCGAGATAGGTCTTGCCGCTCCCGGCGGGACCGATGCCGAACACGATCGTGTTCTCGCGGATCGAGTCGACGTAGCGCTTCTGTCCCTCGGTCTTGGGCCGGATCGGCTTCCCGGTGTGGGTGACGACGACGGTGTCGGACAGGACCTCCGAGGGTCGCACGCCTTCGTCGCGCTTGACCATCTCGATCGAGCGGCCTACGGCGTCCTTCGTGAGGGTCTGGCCCTTTTCCAGCAGGTCGAGCAGCTCCTCGAAGAGGACCGAGACGCGCTCGGCCTCCGCGGGCTCGCCGTTGATCACGATCTCGTTGCCCCGCACGAGGATGCGCGTGTCGAAGGCGGCTTCGATGACCTTGAGGAGCTCGTCCCTCGCCCCCACCAGCCGGACCATGTCCTGATGCCCGGGGACGAGGATCTTGACTTGCGTTGTCGTAAGCATATTCAGAGGTACACGAGTGTACTCGGCCTTCGTTGCGCGCTGAGTTGCGGATATCGCCGCTATTTCGACAACGAACGCCTCAGCCGGGGGGCCAGGACATGGCGCGGCCGCCTATCAGGTGGAAGTGGAGGTGGTGGACGCTCTGGCCTGCGTCGGAGCCCACGTTCGTCACCACCCTCCAGCCGCCGTCGAGGTTCTCGTCCTCTGCGAGCGATGTCAGCGTCCCGAAGATCTCCGCGAGCAGGGGGCCGTCGGACGCGGCTAGCTCCGCGGCCGACGTTACGTGACGGACCGGGATCACGAGGATGTGCGTTGGTGCGGCCGGGTTGATGTCACGGAACGCGACCAGGTCGTCCGAGCGGAAGACGATGTCGGACGGGATCTCCCCCGCTGCGATCTTGCAGAACAGACAATCGGTCATGCCGTTACCTCCTGGAGCTCGCCGCGGATGCCGTCGGCCCTGATGCCGGTCCCCTGCACGTGCACGAGGGAGCCGAGCATGTCGCCGCCTTCGAACCAAACCCTGACGTAGTCGCTCGTCTGACCCGAGCTCACTGCCACGCCGTCTATCTCCCGCTCGTCTTCGACCAGGACCTCGAGCGGCGACCTCAGATGCGCTTCGAGGAACTCCTCGCGGATCGCGTTCCCGAGCGCGATCAACCGCTTCGACCGCTCCTTCTTCACCGCGGGCGGCACGGCGTCGGGTATGTCCGCCGCCGCGGTCCCCGGACGCGGCGAGTACCTGAAGACGTGCAGCTTCGAGAACCTCAGACGCTCCACGACATCCACCGTCGCATCGAACGCCTCGTCGGTCTCGGTCGGGAACCCGACGATGACGTCCGTTGCCAGCGCGACGCCCGGCAGGGCCTCCACCGCGCGCTCGACGTGCTCCACGTACTCGCCGATCTCGTACGAGCGGTGCATGTCGGCGAGGACCTTGGGGTCGCCCGACTGCAACGGGACGTGGAGGTAGCGGCACATGCGTTCGTCCGCTGCCATGAACTCGAGCACTCCCGGAGTGAGGTGCCGGGCGAAGATCGACGAGAGGCGCAGCCGCAGCACGCCCTCGATGTCCAGCAATCTCCGAAAGAGGCGCACGAGGCTTCGTTCGTCGCCCCCGGTGTCGAACGTGTACTTGCCGAGATGGACCCCGGTGAGGACGAGCTCTCTGGCGCCGGCCGTCACGCGAGAGCGCGCTTCGGCCACGAGCGAGTCCTCGTCCGTGCTCTTGAGGGGGCCGCGCGTCGTCGGGATGATGCAGAACGTGCACCACTCGTCGCAGCCAGTTTGCACCTTGAGGTTGGCGCGGATCTTCGGGATCACTCCTCGGCGCATCCCTATCTGCAATACGGGCTGCGGACCCAGGCCCAGCGCTTCCGGCAACGAGTCCTTCGCGTCGTTTCCGAGGACGACGTCCACGCCCTCGATGGCCCTGATCTCGTCGGGATCGGAGACCGCGTAGCAACCGATTACGACGACCTTCGAGTCGGGATTCGCTGCGATAGCGCGCCGGATCGCCATCCGTGACGCCTTCGTCGCCTCCCGCGTGACCGTGCACGTGTTGATCACGACGACTCCGGCTTCCTCGGTCTTATCGACGCGTTCGATGCCGAGGGCTTCGAGCTGCTCGCTCATGGAGTCGGTCTCGGCCTGGTTCAGCCGGCAACCGAGCGTGGAGAAGCTGACGCGCATGAGGGCGAAGCTATCCGATCACGCCGTAGTGATAGAGCAGCGCGGAGACCGTCACGAGCGCGGCGTTCTCCGTCCTCAGGATGCGGGGGCCTAGCGACACGAGCTGCGCTCCCGCGTCCGCGAGCGCCTCCGCCTCCGCGGGTTCCAGCCCGCCTTCGGGGCCGACGAGGAGGGCGATGCGATCCGCGCCTCCGACCAGCGCCGTCCGCAGAGGGAGCTCCGCCTCCTCCCACAACACGACGCTCACGGCCTCGTTCGCGATCTCACGCAGGACCTGCGTCCACGAAAGTCCCGCCACCGCGCGGGTCAGCCACGGGCTCCGCGACTGCTTCGCGGCCGACCGCGTGATCGCCGCCCACCGCTCGTTCAAGCGCGCGACCTTCGTCTCGTCCCAGCGCGCCACCGATCTCTTCGACTCGTAGACACGCACCTCGGCGACGGCGAGCTCCGCGAGCCTCTCGACGACGTCGTCGACCTTGTGCCCCTTGGCGACCCCCTGATAGACGACGAGCTCGGGTCGCGGCCGGCGAACGGTCTCTCTCTCGAGGACCTCGAGCGCGAGCGCGCCGCCGTCGATCCCCGTCGCCGCGCAGCGAGCGACGGTCCCGGCTCCGTCGGTGACGGTCACGACGTCGGGAGGCGCGACGCGCAAGACCCTGAGCGCATGGTGCGATTCGTCCGGCGGAAGGACGACGAAGTCGTCGCGCCAGCCCTCGGGTGGAGCGACGAACCACGGCCCGGCGTCGTGCCTCATCGCACGCGTCCTACTGGAACGCTTCCTTGATCCTGTCGAACAGTCCTTTGCTCCCCGCCTGCTCGTCGCGGAGCTTCGCGAACTGCTGCAGCAGCTCCACCTGCTCGGGGTCGAGGTCCGTCGGCGTCTCGACCTTGAGCAGCGCGACGAGCTCGCCGCGCCCGCGCCCCCCGAGGTGCGGCATGCCCCTGCCGCGCAGGCGCTTGACCTCGCCGGACTGGGTTCCCGGGGTGACCTCGACCTCCAGTGGGCCGTCCAGCGTCGGGATCGTGATCGTCCCGCCGAGCGCGGCGACCGTCATCGGGACGCTCACCTCGCAGCCGAGGTCGCTTCCCGCGCGCCGGAAGACCTCGTGCGGCAGCACGCGGATCGCGACGTACAGGTCTCCCGACCGGCCCCCGCGCACGCCCGCCTCGCCGCGGCCGGACACCCGGAGCTGCGCGCCGTCGTCGACACCCGGCGGGACCTGAACCGTCAGAGTGTCGGTGACCTCCACGCGGCCGCGGCCGCTGCAATGGGGGCACGGCGTCGCGATCTCCTGACCCGCACCGCCGCAGCGGGGGCACGTCGACGCGGTCATGACGTTGCCGAGCATCGTGCGGCGCACGTTCCTGATCTCTCCGGTGCCGCCGCAATCGGAGCAGCGCGTCGGGAAGGTCCCGGGAGCGGCTCCGCTTCCGTTGCACTCCGGGCACGCGCCGAGCGTCGTGACCTCGACCTCTCGCTCGACGCCCTCGGCGGCGTCCTCGAGCGTCAGCGCGATCTCAGCCAGCACGTCCGCGCCGCGGGCAGGCCCCCGGCGCGCCGCTCCTCCTCCGAAACCGCCTCCGAAGAACGTAGCGAACAGATCGGAGATACCGCCGAAGTCCCCGAAACCCGCCGCGCCCGCTCGGGCGTCGCCGAACTGGTCGTAATGGCGCCGCTTCGCCGGGTCCGACAGCACGTCGTTCGCGTTGTTGATCTCCTTGAAGTGTTCCGCGGCGTCAGGGTCGCCGGGGTTCGCGTCCGGGTGATATTGGCGCGCGAGGTTGCGGTAGGCGCGCTTGACGTCGTCGGGAGACGCGTCGCGCGCGACGCCCAGGATCTCGTAGTAGTCCGCCGCCATGGGTGCTATTCGGTCCCGGGCGCGGAGAGCATCCGGCCGAGATGAGACGAGACCTCGTGCACCGCCGCGATCGTCCTGCGGTAGTCCATGCGCGTCGGGCCGACGATGCCGAGCGAGCCCAGCGTGCTCTCACCGGTCCCGTAGGGCGCGGCCACGACCGAGCACAGCTGCATCTCGGTCGCCTGGTTCTCCGCGCCGATGCGCACGGACATGCTCCCGAGCGACAGCGCGTCGGCGAGGACCTCGAGCAGCAGGCGGCGGTGCTCGAGCGCGCTGATGATCGTGCGCACGCTCTCGAGGTCGGCGAACTTCGTCTCGTCGACGATCGTCGACGTGCCCTCGAGGAAGAAGTGCTCATGTGCGTTGTCCCCGGTGGGAGCGTCGAGCGTGTTGGCTGCCACGCGCATGAGCTCACCGGCGTGCTCGGGGAACTCGTGCGCGCGCCACCGGATCGTGCCGGCTGCGTCTTCCAGCGCGCTGCCGGAGAGGACCTTGTTGAGCGCGTCCGACGCGGCGAGCAGATCGGGTTCGGTCGCTGCCTCGGGGAGGAGCACCACGTGGTTCTCGACGCGGCCGGTGTCGGTTACCGCGATCAGCATCGCCCGGTCGCCGGGGAGCGCGATCAGCTCGACGTGGCGGATGAGGCTGCGGTCGAGCGCCGGCGCGAAGACAACCGCGGCATGGTTCGTGAGAGACGAGAGCAGCGACGCGGTCTGCCGGAGCGCCTCTTCGAGCTCCCAGCGCGGCTCGACGAAGAACTGACGGATCCGGTGGGCCTCGGCCGCGGGCAGCCGGGCGCCCTCGGGCATCTCGTCGACGAAGTAGCGGTAGCCGGAGTCGGTCGGGATGCGGCCGGCGGAGGTATGCGGCTGATAGATGTACCCCGCGTCTTCGAGCGCGACCATCTCGTTGCGGACGGTCGCCGGCGAGACGCCGAGCCGGTACCGCTCGACCAGGACCTTCGACCCCACGGGCTCGCCGGTCCCGACGTAGTGGGACACGATCGCGCGCAGGATCAGGGCCCTGCGGTCCGTCAGGCGCCGGTCGGTCTCGGGGGGCATGGCCCCAATCCTACCGGACTTAGCACTCTCAGCATCGGAGTGCCAAGCGGCCTACCGAAAACTCTGTCTGGGGTCAGGTTTGCCTTAGCAGTCCTCCGGGTAGAGTGCTAGAATTACATCTCCGTAAGTACAGCACGCCCGGAGGGTGGGATGGGATTCTATGCGTCGAAAGTTGCTCGATTCTCCCTTACGCGGGGAACTCTTTGGCGGCGTCCTCAGGTGGGCGCGCTCACGGCCCTCATGGCTCATTGGAGTCTTGGAGATCAATCCCCTGCCCTTATCAGCATTCCAACTGGGAGCGGGAAGACGGGCGTTGCCCTTGCGGCTCCGTTTCTCATGGACGACCCACCCACGCGCATGCTCATCGTCGTTCCCAGCCAGCACCTTCGAAGCCAGATGGCAGCGGCGTTCTCCTCGCAGCGACTCCTGGTCGATCTCAACACGTTTGGATCCGTCCATGTCCCACCGAAGGTCCTCGAACTAAGGGGGCGTCCGTCGAGCTGGGATCAGGTTGTCGAACACGATGTCACGGTCGCGCTCCCGAACTCGATTAGTCCGGTCCACTTCGATGCTGAACATCGACCTCCTGCGGATCTCTTTCAGTTGGTCATCGTGGATGAGGCTCACCATGTTCCTGCCGCGACGTGGGAAGCGCTGGTGCAGTATTTCGAGGCTCCGAAACTGTTCTTGACAGCAACCCCTGTGCGGAGAGACAAACGACGGATTCCTGCGAAGCTCCTCTATCACTATCCGCTGAGAAAGGCTTTGGAGGAGGGCTTGTACAAGTCCATCGAGCCGATTCTTCTCCCGTACGATGAGCCAGCCGGACCACCCGCCCGAGACACGGCCATTGCTGCCGCCGTCCGCGATCTGCTTGCGCGTCCAATCCACTCTTCAAGTTCAGTTCTTGTTCGAGCTTCTTCCCGCGCGCGACTCCAGGAACTCCGAGCCGTCTACTCGGCTGAGGGATTGGACCTAGTTCTCCTACACAACAAGGTCCCGCAAGCACAGCAAGATGCCATTCTTGAACAGCTAAGGCGGCAGGAGATTAGCCTCATTGGCGTCATCGGCATGTTGGGCGAAGGAATCGACATCCCGTCGCTTCGAATCCTCGCGTATCACGACAAGCACAAGTCAATACCGGCAACAATGCAACTTCTCGGGAGGATCGCCAGGACCGATCCCGAATATCCACAGACGTCGGCGCTGGTGGCTGTGCTTGATGCTGACGTATATCCGGAGCTCAAGGGCGCAGTTCGGAGGTTGTACGAAGAGGACGCGGCCTGGGCAGACGTCCTTCCGGGAATCATTGACCACGAAATAACCACGGAGCAACTCGATCGGGAATTCATCGAGGCATTGCCGCCAACCCCGTCAGAGCTTGACGTCAACCACTTGCATCCCCTCAAGAGGGGCGTTATCTACGAAGTCGAAGAGGAGATCCCGGCATTCTCAAACGATACGATCCCTGATGCTCTTCGCGTGGGAATGAAGATTGGCGGCGCACGAATCGTCTACTCCGGCGTTCACGAAGAGGGGCAAATTCTGATCGTTGGATTGCGAAAGGTCGAGCAACCCAGGTGGACAACGGACCCTTCCCTCCTTGACATCAGCTACGAGGTCGGAATTGCAGGGCTTCAACGTTCAACCAGACGGACCGATCCCGCTCTCGTCTTCCTGAACTACGAAAGCGAGGCAATGGGAGCAGCGTTCGAGGGAGCCTTCGGCCTCAATGCCACGCAGCTTGTGGATCCGGACCGGCTGAATGCGTATCTGGACAACCTGGATCGTCTTTCCGTTTCGTCAGTTGGTGTGCGCACGACAAGCGCTGCCACGCGCGGCACCGCTACGTACAAGAACTACATGGGCAGTGGAGTAGATCGGGGTCTCCGATTGCTCGACACTGTCCGAACGGCGCTGGGGCACGTGATGATGCAGATCAGGACGGATTCCGGCTCTACTACGGCTGGGGCTGCCCTGGAAAAGGGGAAGATCTGGTTCACGAGGCACGACAGCCTCAGATCGTTCAGTCAATGGCTCGACGAGACGGCCCTCGCGCTCTGGAGCAGCCGCGAAGGGTCCCTTCACCCCCTACTGCCGAACGTTGACCGTGCGCGACGACTGAACGAATGGCCGTCGGCCCCTCTTCTTGCTGCCGATTTCGACCCCCACATTCTGGGGAAGGGATACGTCTTGCGCGCACGCGACGGTTCAGATCTGGGTGCGCTGGAGGACCTGGAATTGCACGTCGCGGGACTTCCCGACGCTGGGTTACCCGATTTGGCCATGCCCGCTCAGGGACAGGTCTCGGTTGTCGCCTTGCACAACGATCGAAAACATGAGTTGCAGACAATCGTCTGGCGCGGGTTAATCGACTCAACCGCCCGCATAAGTACTACCCAGGACTTGTGGGTTTGGCGAGGAGTGAGAGAGGAGGGGACCTTCAGTCAACTCCTCGAGGACTACCCGCCAACGATCTACTTCTTAGATGGAACTACCACGAAGGGAGTCTGGCGCTACGACGTCGCAAGGAGAACCGATCTCGACTTCTCACTCTTCCATGCTCCGGACTGGGCCGGCACAGACGTTACCGCGGAAACCCGTCGAACGGTGCGAGCACGAGGGCAGTCACAACAGAGTGTTCACGAGACCCTCGAAAATCTGCTTGTCGCAACTCCCCCGCGCGGAGTCCACCGATGGATTCTGTGCAACGACGGTCCAGGAGAAATTGCAGACTATGTTGTGATCGAGCAGTTCACGACGGGTGAAGTAGGCATTGCTCTGTGGCATGCCAAAGCAGCAGGCGGATCCCCCGGTTTGAGGATTAACGATCTCCAGGTAGTCGTCGCGCAGGCGATCCGAAGTCGTCGCTGGTTCACTAGTCGCTCCCTCTGGGCCGAACTGGCGGTACGCCTAACAGGAGCTTCTCGTCCGGCCGCGGAGATCGTTGACGGAAGTTCACCACGTGAACTACTGGAGGAGCGCCTCGGCATTAGAGAATCTTCGACGTTGTCATGGCCGATTCTGAACCCTACGCCTCGTGGGCTGATTGGGATCGTTCAGCCGGGCATCAGCTTGACCACGCTGAGGGAGGCTCTTTCAAGCGACGCTCCATCGGCGACCGCGCTCGGAATTCGAGAACTCATGAACACCCTCGTCGATACAGCCTCCGCCGATGGGTCTGAAACCCGATGCTTCGTATCTTCTTGACCCTGGACGCCGCGCCACCGCGACATATCTGAGCCCGGAGTGCTTTGGCAAAGACATCGCCACTCTCTGAATGAGAGACATTCGCCAAATCCGGGGCTCCAGCTCTCGTCGTTAGCACTACCCAGCCGAGGAGGCCGGGCACGTAGATTTCGCGCGCGCCTGACCAAGCAAGGGAGCTATCCGAGATTTCGCGCGCGCCTGACCAAGCAAACGACTACCCGATCGTCCCGGAGAGGAGCACCTGGTGGTCGCGGCCCCCGCAGATGGGGCAGGTCGGGAGCAGGCCCGTCGCCAGCTCCGTGGAGCAGAGCGGGCAGCGGCCTCTCAGGTCCACGAGCGTCCGATCGCCGCCGGACCAGCCGTCGATCGCCAGGATCGCCCCGGAGCGGGGCTCGACGTGCACGACGTGGTCGTTCGAGCAGCGGTACTCGTCGGCGGAGTCGTAGGAGCCCCAGACCGACGTGAACGTGAGCCCGCAGTCCTGACAGATGAGGTTCCCCGCGTATGCCATCACACAAGCATGGCAGGGGCAGCTCGCCGGGGCGAACTTCCGGGCCCGAGCCACAGTCTCACTCGCATGGAGTGGCAGGATGAGACCTCCGGCTGAGGGCCCGTGGAGGGCGCCGTGGACGAGCCTGATCCTGGACTTGTGGGTGCCGCGCGCGGCGGTGACCTCGGCGCGTTCGAGGACCTCGTCCGGCGCTACCAGGGCCACGTCTGGCGCCTCGCCCTGCACCTCCTTCACGACCCCGACCTAGCATCCGACGCGACGCAGGAGGCTTTCGTCCGTGCCTATCGGTTCCTCCCCCGCTACCGGGGCGAGTCCAAGTTCTCGACCTGGCTCTTCTCGATCGCCCGAAACTGCGCGCTCGACGAGGCCCGCAAGGCCACGCGGCGCAAGCGCATCTCGGATCGCGCCGAGGCCCAGCCCGCGCCGGTATCGAAGGAGGTCGGCGTCGCGATCGAGGTGCGCGAGGCCGTCTCGTCCCTGCCCCCGGACCTCCGGGAGCCGATCGTGATGATCGACATGTTCGGCATCTCCTACAAGGAGGTCGCAGCGATCCTGGAGACGCCGGAAGGCACGATCAAGAGCAGGGTCCACCGGGCGCGCGAGCTCCTGGTCGAGTCGTTGTCCCCTCGCTCCGGAGAGGACGCCGGTGCGTACTGAACGAGGGTGCGCGTGGGCGCGGGTGGAGCTGTCGGCGCGTCTCGACGGCGAGGCCTCCCCGGCAGACGCGGAGGAACTGAACGCGCATCTCGCGGGGTGCGCGTCCTGTCGCCGGCACGAGCGCGAGCTCGAGGGAGTCCGGCGCGCGCTGCGTCTCCAGCCTGCCAATGCGGTCCCCGACCTCGCGCCGGCGATCATGCGCGCTCTCGACGGAGGCACCGCCCGCGTCTCGCCCTGGCGCACGCGCCTCCGCGCCGCGACGCTCGGTGCCGCCGCGGCCGCCGCCGTGTTGCTCGGCGCGTCGCTTCCGTGGGGGCAGGGCCCGCGCGACGTCGCCGCCGCCGGAGAGATAACCGACGGCGTCAGGACCGCGGCGCGCACGCTCGAGGCCTACGACGCGCGTTTCGAGATCGAAGAGCGCGGCTGGCATCCGCTCGTGTCCGAGAGGCACATGACCGCGCACGTCCAGTTCGAAGCTCCCGAACGCTTCCGCCTCGAGGTCAGGGACCTCACCGAGTACCCCGAGGGACGCTGGCCGGCGAACGACTCGACGGTGATCGCGAACGGGCGCCGGTGGTGGATCGAGGAGCCCACGACGTGCCCGACCGCCGCGCTCCCCGCGTGCTCGATCGTGGCCGAAGAGCGCCGCGGGTTCGCGGGACGCCAGCCGTTCGACGGCACGACCGCGCTCCCCACCGACATCGTCGTCCCACTGGAGACGATCGCGTCGTCGGGCGGGTTCGAAGTGTCCGGCCGGCAGACCGTCCTGGGGCGGCGCGCCCACCGCGTGGTCCTCGACTACCGGCGGGCGCTGCCGCTCGTCGGCGCGATCCAGGCCGGGGGTACGTGGCGGGCGTTCGCCGCGACCGACCGCGTCGACGTATGGGTCGACGCGGAGACGTGGTTCCCGCTGCGCTTCACGGTGTCGCGTCCGGACCGCCCGCCGCTGCTCGACGTGCGCGCCACGAGCTTCTCGGTTCCTGACCGCTTCGACCCCGGGACGTTCGACGCGCGCAAGCCGGGACTCATCCGGCCCGGGGGATGGAAGGAGGAGCCGTTCGACGCGCTGCCCGCGGCGCTGGTGCCGTCCGACACCGCGGGTCTCGACCCTTACCGCGCCGGAACGACCGCCGACGGCAAGTCCATCTCGAGCTACGCGCACGGGATGACGTGGCTGAAGGTCTCGTCCGGACGGGCCGAACGCGGCGACCTCGGCTACCTCCTCACGGCCGAGGAGATCGAGACCGAGAGCGGATGGCTCTACTACCAGCCGGCGGACGGAGCGCTGAAGCGGCGAGTGGACCTGTTCGACTCCGGCACGCACGTGCAGGTCGAGTCCAATCTGTCGCGCGACGAGCTGCTGCGCGTCGCCGCGTCGCTCGACTTCGAAGGCGCGAAGCTGCCGCGCAAGGTCACGACGCCCGACGGATCGGTAGTGCAGCGCGTCGACACGGATTCGGCTCTTCGCCGCGCCGGGTTCGCCCGGCGCGCGACCTACGTCCCGCCGGGCTATAGCTCCGCGACCGCGTTGCTGTCGACATCGTCGCGGGAGACGTCGGTCTCGTTCTTCTTCCGCAGCAAGGAAGCCGAGTACGGCGGCAGCGGCATCCAGGTGACGCAGTCGTCGCCGAGCGAGCTGTTGACGCCCACCTCCGAGACGCCGGTCGCGGTGCGGGTGGGAGAGATCGAGGCGCGGTGGTTCGCGGAGCGCGGGGTCCTGGAATGGATCGAGGGGCGCGTGCACACCGCGGTAACGGTCCCGCTGGGAGACCTCGCCACCGCCACCGCGGTCGCCGCCGGGCTCAGATGACCACGCTGCGCGCCGCGGCCGGACGCGTCGCGTGGGTCGTGCTCGGCGCGCTCGCGTGCAGCGCGGTGATCCTCGGTGCCGAGGGGATCGGGCGGACACCGCCGTCGCCTCGCCCCACGGCTGCGTCTCCACGAACACCGCCCCCGGTCGAGCCGGCCGAACCGGCCGTGGCTCCGAAACGCAGCGGGAGGGTCCTGCTCGCGTGGGCGACGGGAGGGGGGCTGCCGCCCGAGACGGAGCGGGTCCTCGAGGACCTGCGCGGGATCGGCGCGGTCACGGTCGTCGAGACCGGGATCGACTGGCTCCACGCGTCGTTCGACGCCGACGGCAGCCTGCTCGACAGGCCGAAGAAGCCGCTCGCGATCCCGATAGAGGTCGCCGCGGTGGATCCCGACGACTACGCGAGCTTCGTCCCCACCGGCGAGAGGGAACAGGTGCTGCCCCTGAGCGAGCGGGACGTGTTGCTCCCGGAGACGTCGGCGGCGCTGAGGAGGGCCTCGCCCGGTTCGACGCTGCGTCTGGACTCGGGCCGCTTCACGGTCAGCGGTGTCCTCAGCGACGCCGCGGCCGGAGGGTACGAGGCGGTCGTCTCGACGGCGGCAGCACGCGAGTGGCCGGACGTCGAGACCTACGCGCTCGTCCGGATGCGCTCTCCGCGGCTCCGGGCGCGCGTCCGCAAGACGATCGCAGGGCTGTTGACGCCCGGCGACCAGCTGCAGCTGCGCGCCGAAGGCGAGAACCCGTTCCTCCGCTACGGCGACGCGGTCCTCCCGCAGCTCATCGTGAAGTCGGTCTTCGGCGAGTTCGCGGCGGTCGCGCGTCCGGACGGCTTCCTCGACGTCGACCCGGCGTGGCGGAAGGCGAACATCGTCACTGCGCGCGTGCCGCTGCTGGGTTCCATCACGTGTCACCGTGCACTGTTCCCGCAGCTGCGGCGTGCGCTCGCCCGCGCGGTCGCCGCGAACCTGTCGTTCGCGATCGACCCGTCCGACTTCGGAGGCTGCTACAACGCACGGTTCATCAACCGGAACCCGACCGGGAGGTTGTCACACCACTCCTGGGGTATCGCGGTCGACGTAAACGTCGCGGAGAACGCGTACGGGACGAAGGCCGACCAGGACCTCAGGCTGGTGCGGATCATGGAGGGTGCCGGGTTCACGTGGGGCGGCCGCTGGGTCGTCCCAGACGGGATGCACTTCGAATGGAGCGAGTTCCCCGGGCCGGGGCCGAAGGAGTAACTCCGGTGATCACTTCTGCTCAATGCGCAAGATAAACAAGAGCTAACACACGCAAACGCGCGCCGTCGCGGACCAGTCGCTCGCCAGCGAGTCGCCAGCTTGTAGCCAGGTTCGCGAAATCGTCCTGAACCGCAAGACGGCACCACCTTTACTGCGGCCATGGTGCGGACGCAGGCGGTCGCAAGTGGGGCTTTGCCAGAGGGCGCATGAATGGTGCGCCGCCGGTGGACGAAGAGAAGGTAAGGCGATGGCTCGGCCTCCTGCGCCACCCTAACCGTCTCGACTCCCCCGAGATACGCGCTCTTCTGGGTGCCCACGGGAGGCTTCCGGGGACCGCGAACCCACTCGACGTCGGCAGAGCGGCCGCTCGCTTTCTCACCGACACGATCGATCGTCTCGCCGCGCCTCCCGACGCGCCGGCAGGAGAGAAGCTGCCGCACGCCGTGTTGCGCACGTGCTTCGTGGAGGGGGCGAAGCTGCACCAGGCCGCGTCCAAGCTCGGCCTCTCGGAGCGCCAGCTCACGCGCGAGCGCGGGCGTGCGATCTCGATGCTGACCGCGCAGCTCTCGCTCGGCCCGGTCCCCGCCCCGTTCGTGCCCGAAGAGATCCCGACGATCGACGACTTCGTCCCGCGCCCGGAGCTCCTCGAGCTGATCCAGGACACGCTCGACGCCGGCCGAGCAGCGCGCATCCACGGTCCGCCCGGCATCGGGAAGACGAGCCTCGTCGCGGAGCTCGCGGTCCGCGCGGGCCGCCACAGCGCGGTGTGGTGGTATCGCTTCCGGCGCGGCGTGAACGACACGCTGCGGGCCGTCATCTTCGAGCTGAGCCACTGGCTCTCCAGCCAGGGCCTCGGGGATCTCGCCGAGTACGTCACGCCGAATCTCGCAGAGCTGGATACCACGGTGGCCGCGCGTATCGCGCTACGCGCTCTCGGCGAGACCACTGCGCTCGTCGTGCTCGACGACTACCACACCGTCGAGGACGACCTCCCGCTGGCGGGCTTCTTCGACGAGGCCCTGGTGCGCACGCCGACGCTGCGGCTGGTCACGCTCAGCAGGCACCGTCCCGGTGCGGCCCACGTGCGCGAGGCGATCGAGATCCCTCCGTTCCGCCTCGACCAGACGGAGCGGCTGCTGTCGCAGGTCGGCATGCGGCGGCCGCGCGAGACGATGGCGAGGATCCATTCCTGGACCGGCGGTAACCCGCACCTCGTCAAGCTCTCCGCGTCGTGGCTGAAGACTGCGACCCCGCAGGAGATCTCGCGCGGTGTGGAGAGCCTCATCGACCAGGAGGAGGTCCAGGCGTTCCTGCTGAGCAACATCACCGAGCTGCTCGACGGCGACGACCGCGAGATCCTCGAGGCCGCGAGCATCTTCCGCGGGAGGTTCTCGGACGACGCGCTCGCGTACGTCGCACGCCAGACGCGCGGCGCGGTACAGGACGCGAGCCACAGGCTCGTGCGCTCCTACGTCGCGACGCGCAGCCGCCAGGGCGTCAGCGCGTTCTTCCACGGAAGCGTGCGCGACTATGTCTACGAACGTCTGGACCCGGAGCCGCGAGCTGCTCTGCACCTGAGGGCGGCCGCGTGGTTCCACCGGCTCGGCGACGACGACGAGACGAACTACCACCGCCTGAGCGCGGGTCTCGAAGCTCTCTAACGCCCGTTGCTCAGACGAAGCTGGGCCTGCGGTCTACCAGCTCGAGCAGCAGCGACGTCGACTTCTGGTAGCGCTCGACGGCCTCGTCGACGTTGCCGTCCCGCAGGAGGAGCTCGGCGAGGCCCGCATGTGCCTCCGCCCGCTCCGCCAGCATCGAGTCGTCGTCTCCCGCCAGCTCGATGCACTTCTGCAGGTGCGCGGTCGCCGACGCGGGAGCGTCCGACAAGTCGATCCGCGCGAGCTCCCGGTGGAGCACGACGAGCACGCGTGGGTGCAGCTCCCGGTCCCTCTCGAGGTTCGCCAGCGTCTTCTCGAGCAGCTCGCGGCTCTCCGCGTGCAGGCCGTCGGCGCGCAGGTCGTCGGCCATCTGCAGCGCCCACGACGCTCCCTTCTCGCTACACAGCTCCTCGACGGCAACGCCGAGGCGTTGGGCGAAGTAATCGACGGCCGCGCGCGACGGCTCGCGCCGGCCGGCTTCGAGCACGCTCACGTATGCATGGGAGAAACGCCCGCCGGCGAGATCCGCCTGCGTCAGCCCCGCGGCCAGACGCAGCTCGCGCAGACGCCGCCCGACCCGGTTCAGCTCCTCCTGTGACATCCGGCGGCGGCGCGACACCGTTATCTCACACGACCGCGAAGCTCGCGCGCCTGCGCATCCCCTGCAGCGCGGAGACGAGATCGCCGGCCCCGATGCGGACCTCTCCGGGATCGTCCCCGGCGCGGGAGGCGCGGCCCAGGGTCTTCATCCCCGCGAGGTCGCGTAACCGCTTCAGGTCGGCGCCGGACATCCCCTCGGTTGCGACGGCGAGCTCACGGAGGTCGACGTCCGGAGCAAGGCTCGCCTCCGACAACAGGACTCGCAACAGCTGCAACCGGCCGCCGGCATCCGGCAGGCCGATCTCGATCGGCGTCAGCCTCCTCTGCCGCAACGCCGGGTCGATCACGTCCGGCCGGTTCGTCGCTCCCACCAGCAGCACGCCGGTCGCGCCCGACAGCCCGTCGAGCTCGCGCAGGAACTGCGACACGACCCGTTCTTCCCACCGGTTCGTGGAGTCGGCACTCCGTCTGCGCAGCAGCCCGTCGACCTCGTCGACGAAGATGATCGAGGGGCGGTTCGCCGTCGCCTTCGCGAACAGGCGCGCCACGCGTTCCTCTGACTCACCGACCCACTTCGACAGCAGGTCCGCCGCGGACTGCTCGTAGAAGCTTGCCTCGATCTCCGTCGCCATCGCTCTGGCGATCGTGGTCTTGCCCGTGCCGGGTGGCCCGTGCAACAGGATCCCCGGCGGGGGTTGGATCCCCAGCGAGCGCGCGAGGTCGGGCTTGACGAACACGTTCACGAGGTCCATCAGCTGCTCGCGCGTGTCGTCCGGCAGCACGAGGTCGCTCCACGTGACGCGCTGCTCGACCGTCGCCCGGTCCCGCCCTTCCCGCTGCCGCACCGCGGCGACGAGGTCGGCCTGCGCGATCGGACGTCCGGCGGCGAGCGCGGACTGTGCGGCGAGCGTGACGAGCTGCTCCAGGGCAGCGCAGTTCCTCCCGCTCGTCGCGGCCACGATCTCGGCGAGGTCGACATCCTCCCATTGCACCGCCTCGTTCCGCCGCTTCAGATGGAGCGCCAGGACCTCGCGCCGGGCGTCGGGGTCGGGGAGGGGCACGCGAACGCGCGCGTCGAATCGCCCCTCGCGCAAGCCGGGGTCGAGCTTGTCGATGTCGTTCGTCGCCGCGCAGATCACGAGGCCGGTCACGGACCGGTACTCCTCGAGCGACGTCATCAGCTGGGTCACGACCTCGCGGTGCTCCGAGCCGGGTCCCTCGTCGCGCGCCGAAGCGATCGAGTCCACCTCGTCGAGGAACAGCAGGCACGGCACGGACTCGGCCGCGAGGTCGAACAGACGCTGGAGGTTCGACGCGGTCTCGTGAGCGAGGCTGCTCCCGATCGCGGCCGGGGCGAACCTCAGGTACCTCAGGCCGTACTCGCCGGCGAGCGCGCGGCTCAGCAGCGTCTTGCCCGTGCCGGGCGGGCCGTAGAAGAGGATGCCGTTGTGGACCAGACGGTAGCGTGCCGCCTCCTCCGGGTTCTCGAGGATCGTGCCGACGGTCGCGCGGAGCTGGTCCTTCACCTCGTGCAGGCCCGCGACGTCGTCGAACGTCTCCAGCTCGTGCGGCGGGATCACGCGCACGCCGCTCGCGCCGCGCGCGGTCGAGGGCTTCGACGGCCGTGTCTGGAGCGAGAGGATCCCGGCGGCGAGCTCCAGACCGGCGGCTTCGGCGAGATGGACCGCGACCGCGGCTTCGATCGCCGCGGCGGAGCCCTCGACCCGCGCCTGCTCTAGCTCGGCCTTCGCCGTCTGGCGCGCCGAGATGTTGTCTAGCAGCTCGTCGCGCTGCGTACGGCCGATCGCCGCGCGGCCGAGGGACTCGTTGAGGACGACGACGAGCGGCCCCCCGATCAGCCACAGCTCGCGACCCGCGCGGTCGACCGCGGCGCCCGCGGTCCCGAAGTCGAGCTCGTCGAGCGCGGCCTCCGCGTCCGCGAGCTCGACCGTCACTCCCTTGACGCGCTGCAGCTCCGGCTCGACCTTCCCGAGCAGGTCCGGCGATCCGACGAGCGCGAGGCGCTTTAGCGCCGCTTCGAACGCCGCGGCCGCTTCGGCGAGACGCAGGACCGAGGCGCGCGCTTCACCGGCGGCGACGCGTTCCTCCTCGTCCCACGCACGTTCGAGCGCCAGGCGCCCCGACCTCCGCCGGAGCAACGGCAGCGCCGCGATCGCCTCCTGCTTCTCGACGGCGTGGAGCACCCGCCGGTGCGTGACGTGCCGCGCGTTCCTCCGGTGGAGCGAGACCTCCGCGCGCCCGCGTCCCCTCATCACGCGCCTTCCGCGCCGGCGGACGCGCCGGAGGTCTCACGCTTGGTGCGCGCCTCGAGCAGGCCCCCGAACAGCGTGACCTCCGGCCGGACGAGCGCCAGGATCGCCTCGAGGTCCGGACCCTCGATCGTCTCCTCCGTTTCGAGCCGTTCCGCGAGCGCGGCGAGCACCTGGCGGTGGCGCGTCAGCAGCGCGGCCGCCTCCTCCTCCGCCCGCTCGAGCAGGCGATCGACCTCGGCCTCCATCTCCTGGTGAGTCAGAGCGGAGACGTGGCCTACGGACGTCGCGTCGCCGAGGGACGCGTCCTCGTCCCGCGCGACGAGACGGCGTCTGCGGTCGCCCATGCCGAAGCGGCCGACGATGTCGATCGCCTGCTCGGTCGCGAACTGCAGGTCGTCCTCCGCTCCGGTGGAGGGCTCGCCGAACAGCAGGACCTCAGCGGCAATGCCCCCCATCGCGGTGACGATCGCGGAGAACAGCTCGGAACGAGTCTGCAAGGACGAGTCGTCGCGCTGCAGCGCCGTCGAGCCGAGCGACCGGCCGCGCGCGAGGATCGACGCGCGGTGGACCTGCTCGCGCCGTCCCGACGCGGCGGCGACGAGCGCGTGGCCGCTCTCGTGGAACGCGGCGCGCTTGCGTTCCTCGGGAGACAGCACGCGTCCTTTCTTCTTCGGTCCCGCGAGAACGCGCTGCACGGCTTCTTCCAGCTCGGGCATCTCGATCTCCGGCTTGCCCTCTCTCACCGTGAGTAGCGCCGCCTCGTTCAGCACGTTCGCGAGGTCGGCTCCGGAGAAGCCCGGGGTCCGGCGCGCGATCAGCGCGAGGTCGACCGCGGGAGACATGGGCTTGCCGACGGCGTGCAGCTCGAGGATCTCGAGCCGTCCGACGTGGTCCGGCTGCTCTACCGTGATGTGCCTGTCGAACCGGCCCGGCCGCAGCAGCGCGGGATCGAGGATGTCCGGACGGTTCGTCGCCCCGATGACGACTATGCCGGAGCTGACCTCGAAGCCGTCCATCTCCACGAGCAGCTGGTTCAGGGTCTGCTCGCGCTCGTCCGACCCGCCGCCTCCGCCCGAGCCGCGCTTGCGTCCCGCGGCGTCGAGCTCGTCGATGAAGACGATCGCCGGAGACACCGCGCGCACGCGCTGGAACAGGTCGCGTACGCGCGCGGCCCCCACCCCCACGAGCGACTCGACGAACTCCGCGCCCGCGACGGAGAAGAAGGGCACGCCCGCCTCTCCGGCGACGGCCTTCGCGAGCAGCGTCTTGCCGCACCCCGGCGGTCCGAACAGCAACACGCCCTTCGGAGGCAGCGCGCCGACCTCTTCGTAGCGCGCCGGCTCCCGCAGGTAGTCGACGACCTCACGGAGCTCTGCGACCGCCTCGTCGGCCCCGGCGACCTGGTCGAACGTCACGGGTGCCGACGTGCCGCGGCGCTGTCGCTTCTTGCCGATCGTGCCGAACGTCATGACCTCGCCGATGCCGGACGAGCCGCCGCGCGACGCGGAGAACAGCAGCGCGAACAGGTTTGCGAGGATCATCAACGGCAGCAGGAACGTCGCCACGGTCCCGACGACGTCCTTCGCCGGCTGCGGGTCGATCGATACCCTCGCTCCGGCCTCCGTGGTCATCTCGACGAGGTAGGCCGTGACGGCGTCGCTGCTCGGATACGAGACTGAGAACCTGCCGGAGCCGCGCGGCGCCGCTTCGCCGGCGGCGTACGAGCCGGTGATCGTCGCGTCCTCGTCGAGGAACCTCGCTTCGACGAGGCGGCCGCCCGATGCGAGCGCGCTCAGCTCGTCGAGCGTCAGCTCCCGGCCTTCGTTCCTGGGGCGCAGGTACGCCAGCGCGGCGGCGAACAGCGCGAGGAGCAGGACCAGCGACGCGAGAAGAGCTGCGACGAGGCGCCTGCTGCCGGTCTTCTTGCGTGACGCCCGCGCCCGCCGCCTCCGCAGCAACCAGCTACCGACGCTTCTCCGAGCACGTCCGAAGACGCGGCGCGCGTGGTCCGAGACGGCGGAAGCCATGCGGGGAGTGTGCGCGGCACGGGGACCGCAACGGTCGCCATCGCTTCGCCATGCCGTCGCCAAAGTACGCACGTTCAGCGGCGCGCGCGGCGCAACGACGTTGCAACGGCGGTCGCGATCCCCCATGCCCACACGATCGAGAGCGCGCCGACGGCCGTCCACGTCTTCGCCGCGCCGAGGGGATCGCGCGCTCGCGTCCGCACCATCGCGTGCTCCATCTGCGTCTGAGCGCGCACCTGTTGGGCCGCGGCGACGAACGCGAGCTGCGGCTGCTCCCGGCGCTGCGCCATCAGCGCCCCTTGAGGTTGGCCACCGGGCGCCTGCGCAGGAGCGGGCGCCTGCACAGGCGCCGGGGCCGTAACCGATCCCGGCCCCAAACCGGGAACCGTGTGGGGCGGCGGAGGGACCGGGATCGGAGGTATGAGCGCCAGTTGCGGGCGCGGACGAGCCGGCGCGGGACGCGTCGTCGTCGAGAGCTCGTTGCACGTCACGTCGATCTCTGCGGTGGCGGCGACGTCGCTCGCGACGCGGAGGCCGAGAGAGACCGTGCGGCGCGTCCCCGCGTCGGCGACCCCACATGCGACGGTGACGTCGAACCCGAGCCGGTGGCTGCCGCGCAGGTCGACGCTCGGGTAGACCTCCGGCGCGATCGCGCGGACGCGGCCGGAGTCCCCGATCTCCACGAGCTCGACCTGCCCCCGGTCCTCCAACGCCTCGACCAGACCGGCGACGACGGACGTGAGGCGTCCCGCGCCGGCCTCGCGATCGAGCGAGCACACGAGCGGCTCGCCCGGCCTCAGATCGGGCTCACCGTCGCCGTCGCAGTCCGCGCCGCGCGCGCCGGCGAGAGACGACGTGCTACGCGACAGCAGACGAAGGTCTTCGGCGACGTCGGCCTTCGTGAGCACGGTCCCTCCGGCCGACGGCTGCATCGCGATCCCCAGGTGATGGACCGACTCCTCGCGCAGCGCCGCTATCGCCGGCTCGAAACCGGGGCCGGGCCACGTCCCCGGGGCATAGTTGCCGTTGGGATCGCCTCGCTCGGGCGTCCCGAACCATGTGTCCGCGAAGTGGAACACGACCTTCAGCGCGGCGCCGCGGAAGCCGGCTTCGTGGCCCGGAGGAACGTCGGCCTTCGAGGGGCCGAGCGGGAGCACGTCCTGTCCCGCGCCGGTGATCGACTGCAGGAGAGCGGTCAGGTTGGAACCGGAGCTTCCGCGGCCTTCCAGCTCGTACAGGCCTCGCAGGAGACCTTCGTCGACGGGCCCGATCCGCCGGACGCGGCGGTACGGATAGTTCTCGACGATGCGGTCGCTCTCGCGCGGATACGTGCGGAACGCGCCGACGCCCGCGTGCAGCTCTATGCGCGAGCTCGCGAGCCGCACGACGATGTCCTGCATCCCCTCGGTCAGCGCACGGATCGCGTCGCTCATGCTCGCCGTCGTGTCGAGCAGGAAGTAGACGTCGACCGGCGTGGGCCTCGGCTCGAGCCGCGCCCCGTAGGCAACCGTCGCCGACTCGCCCGGATCGAGCGCGACCCTGCGCGTGTCCGGCACGAGCTCGACGCCGCCGGGATCGACCTCCGGAACCGCGATGCGGTCGAAGCCCCGATCGGTCACCGGGATCGTGACCGTGGGATCGCTCGGGCCGCGCCGCGCCGCGATCGGCGCTGCGGCCGGCGGGACTTCGGCGACCAATGCGGAGCCGTCGAGCAGGCGCGCCCAGAGGACCGGACCGTGCGGGCCGGGCAGGAGCTGGAGATCGGCGGCAGAGTCCTCGGGTCCGCCGAGCCCCGGGGGCGTGACGTCGGCAAGACCGCCGCCGCTCCACCGGAAGACGCCCTTGGGTCCGGAGAACGCGACGTCGCGCGGGTGCACGCCGAAGCTCGACCACGCCCACGGCGCGGCGTTGGGGTACGACAGCATCTGCTCCGTGCGGAGCTGCGGGTACCTCCTGCTCGTCCACCGATCCGACGCGACGTCGCGCGTCCCGTACAGCGTCCCGCTGCGCGGGTCGACGGCAACCGCGGCCGCGGACCCATCGGGTGGGTGCGCCAGGCTCACGGTGCGCGCCTCGAGCTCCGGAGCGAACACGACCGGACTCCAACGGTCGCCCCCGGTCACCGACCGGAAGACGCCGCCGCGCGCCGCTGCGAGCAGGTGGTCGGGGTCGAGCGGATCGATCGCGAGGTCCCACACCGCGCCCGGCGACCGCGCGCCCTCGACGTCGGATCCGTGGGGGCCGGTGTACGCCAGCCCCGGGTCGCCGGTGCGCGTCCAGGTCCGGGCTCCGTCGTCACTCCTGTAGAGGACGGTCGCGAGAGCGCTGACGCCTTGCTCCGGAAGGCCCGCGGCCGGAAGGGCCTGGTCCGTCACCGCCTGTCTCACGAGCAGGTAGACGACGCCGCCCGACAGAGCGGCGTACAGACCCACCGGATCGCCCGGAAGGTCGAGACCGTCGTCGGCGCGCCGCCATGTGGACCCCGCGTCGCGCGAGACGATCACGTGCGGCCCCGTCAGCGCCGCGAGGAGGACGTCGCCCGACATGGTCATGGCCGTGAAGTGCTCGTCGTAGAACGGCAGCTCTGCGGACGGGGTGCCCGGGAGGGCGAGGCGCGTCTCCCAGGTACAGCCGCCGTCGCGGGAGCTCATGATCGTGTCGGGTCCGGCGACGAAGACGTGCCCGGTGCCGTCGACCGCGAACGCCCGCGCGGGAACCGGCGACGCGATCTCCCTCCATGCCCCCCGTACCTCGACGCCCGCACATCCCGTGCGCGCGGCACCTGCGCCCGGCGCGACGAGCAGCATCGCCACGAGGACGAGGAGGACCGCGGCGCGGGCGCGGTGGGTCGGAGGGACCGTGCACTGCGCGTTCATCGGCCTCCCGCCGTCCAGAAGGATCGTCGTCGCTGATGATTCGCCCGCGCGGGCCCTCGCCCTCTGATCACTTGTCGTCGCGCACGGCCCTCACGGCGGGATGCTCGAACCATCCCCGCCCGGCCGCTATCGCAATGGCCTCGGCGCGGTTGCGCGCTCCGACCTTCGTCCGGAAGCTGGTGGCGCGGCGGCGGACCGTGACTACGGAGACCGACAGACGGCGCGCGATGGCACGATCGGTGTAGCCGTTGCCGATCAGCTCGATGACGTCGAGCTCGTCGGTGGTGAACGCGCCGCGGCCGAGGTCGTGCGCACTCCCGCCACCGTGCTCGATTGCCGCCTCCGTCGCGTCCGGTAGTCCTCGCCGTTCGGACTATCGACGCGGAGCGCCACGCGTGACTCGCCAGCGCGATGCCACCCGCTCGCCAGAGGGACGGGGATCGAGTGATGAGAAGCGAGACCGGAGTACGGCGTCCACGCGGGACGAGGTGAGCGCACTACTCCTCGAACGAAAGGCTGTTCATCGTCTCGAGGACTTCGTCCCTCGTCTCCTCCGATGCTGCTTTCCCCAATGCGACGTAAACGTAGAAGAATCGGTCGCCGTCACTGAACGGGATGAACCGCTCGTCGAAGACGGGTTCGGTGTCCAGGCACTCCGAAAAGGTCGGCTCGTATCCCTGGTCGTAAGCAAAATCCGTTGGTCGCGTGATCATGTACCGACTCGTCAGGTCGCCCGCGCTCTCGCTGACCGACACGAACGCGTCGGTCGGTCCCAGGTCTTCGAGCGCGTGGCCGAACGAGCACCGGGTCCCGCCGGGCCGCAGCTCGTACGACGCCAGCGACAGGATCTCCTCCGGATCTTCGACGTGGGGCGTCAGCGACACCGTTGCTCGATCCCAGTCACCAGACCCTGAGCCCCCTCGTCACCCGGCTCACGGTGCGGGCACTAGACCAGCCAGTGCGCCCAGAGGCAGTTGTGGAGGTTGTCGACCCCACCGTGGAACTTGATGCAATGCGTGACACACCCATGAGGCGTGCCGTCGCCACATCGTTCGTTGTACGGGTTGCCCGACGCGCTCTGCGTGAACGCGAGCGCCATCACGATCGCGACAACCACGGCTACCAGCGTCCGGCGAAGATCCATCTCCGCACCTCCCCACTCGGTCCGTCCCGTCGTCCGGAGCATAGACCTATGCTTCCGTCCGTCCAGGCGGATGCGAAGGGAGGGGATATGGGCAAGGTGAGAATGGTTCTCGTGATCGCGGCGATCGCGGCGTCGAGCATCGTGGTGGCTGCGCCGCCGGCGTCGGCGTGCGCCGGCAACAAGGTCTGCGAAACGATCAACGGGGTGTGCTACACGGTCCTGCACCGGTACTGCCTCAGGTAGCTCGGGCGGCGAGGCGCAGCGCGGCGGCGACGGCATCCTGCGCCGAGGTGACGCGCACGATCGCGTCGTCTGCCGCGCCTCGCTTCGACAGCTCCCACGTCTCGTAGCCGACCACTGGGCGCCCGACCTTCAGAGCGAACGCGACCTCCGACAGCGTCCCGTACTCGCCGCCGAGCGCCAGCACGACGTCGGCAGCGCGCACGATCAACGCGTTGCGCATCTCTCCCATTCCGGTGGCGAGCGCGACGTCCACGAACTCGTTCGCCTCGCGCCGGTGATGTCCCGGGAGGATGCCGACGCTGGTCCCGCCGCCGGCGCGGCAGCCCCGGCAGACCGCCTCCATCACGCCCGAGAGCCCGCCGCACAAGACGATCGCTCCGTGGGCGGCCAGCCCGCGTCCGACGTCTTCGGCGACGCGCGCGAGCTGTGGGTCTGCGTCGCCGGCTCCCACGACCGCGACGTAAGGCTTCACCTCTTCTAGAGGAACCGGCACAGGACGTCGTTGGCGACCATCGTCTTCGGGGCCGGCAACCGAAGCCATCCCCGGTCGCGCTCGAGGCACTCCTCCGCGCACAGCCGTGAGGCCGTTTCCATCACGTCTTCGGCCGCGGCGGGGTAGCGCTCGTAGAACGACGCTTCGTGCACACCCGAGCGAAGCCTGAGCCCCAGCATCATCGCTTCGCGCGCCCGTTCGACGTCCGTCAGCGCCTCGGAGCCGGCCTCGGTGGATGCGCCCGCCGTCGCGGTCGCGATGAAGTCCCTCGGGAGGCGCTTGCGCCAGTAGCGGCGGCCGCTCGAGTGACCGTGCGCGCCAGCGCCGAAGCCCGCGTAGTCGCCCCCGCTCCAGTAGAGGACGTTGTGGCGCGACGCGAGCCCGGGCTTCGACCAGTTCGACACCTCGTAGCGAACGAAACCCGCGGCCTCCATGACCTCTTCGGCGACGCCGTGTCTCTCCGCCTGCACGTCCGGGTCGACGTCGGGCTCCCGTCCCGTCGCCACGAGCGTCGCGAGCGGGGTCCCCTCTTCTATCGTGAGCGCGTACGCGGAGACGTGCGTGGTCCCCGCGGCGACGATGCCCTCCAGCGAACGGAGCCAGTCGCCGGGCGCCTCCCAGGGCGAGCCGAAGATCAGGTCCGCGTTCAGGTTCGTGGCGCCCGCACGCTGCGCGGCCGCCAGCGCTCTCAGAGCCGTCTCCGGCGAGTGGGTCCGGCCGAGCCTGGCCAGGACGTGCGGCGCCAGCGACTGGATCCCGACGGAGAAGCGGTTGAAGCCGGCGTCGAGGAGCTCTTCGAACGTCGGCTCGTCGACGGTCTCGGGATTCGCCTCGATCGTCACCTCGGCGCCGGCGGCGATCCCGGCGGACCCGCGGACGGCCCGGAGGAGCCGCGCGAGCGAGCGCGGGGGCAGCAGCGTCGGCGTCCCTCCGCCGAAGAAGACCGACGTGGCCGGACCGGGCAGTGGGGCCGCGTCGAGGATCTCGCGCTCGAGGGCCGCCACGTAGGGCTCGTGCAGGTCGTCGAGGCCCTCGTAGGTGTTGAAGTCGCAGTAGTGGCAGCGATGGCGGCAGAACGGGACGTGGACGTAGACGCCGAAACCGGGATCGGGCAGCCAGGCCCCGTCGCAGGGGAGGGCAGGAGATGTATGCGACGAATCCCTTACGGGAAGAGAGACCTCTGTCACGGCGGTCCATCTTAGGGATTGGAGAGACGTCCACGTGAAGCTCACCCGGATCCTCTGCGTCGTCGCTTTGCTCGTGTCGGGGGCCGTCGTGTCCGGTCCCGCCGGAGCGGCACAGAACGAGGACGACCACTCGGACAACATGCGGCTGGTCGGCAACGCCCCGCTGGAGGGCGCGACCGATGTCGAGTTCACGGACGACGGCCACGCGATCGTCGCCGTCAACGGGTCGGGAGAGGGCGCCGGGCTGTGGGTCGTCGACGTGCGAAACCCGAAGAAGCCCAAGCCGGTCGGGCACCTGCCGTGCGCCGGCTCCGGCTACGACGTCGGGCTGTGGCGCGACATCGCCGTCATGAGCATCGACTCCGCGTCCGGCAACTCGTCCACGAAGGAGGACGGCTGCAACGTCGCGGGGACCGAGGGCACCGAGGGGATCCGGCTCGTCGACGTGTCCAACCGGCGGGACCCGGTCGAGGTCGCGTTCGTCGAGACCGCGTGCGGGAGCCACACGAACGTCACGTTCGAGCACGACGGGCGCGGGCTCGTCTACGTGCAGTCGTATCCGGCTTCCACGAGCGGCGCGTGCCCGAGCGCGCACGGGATCATCTCGGTGGTCGACATCACGGAGCCTCGGAAGGCTTCGGTGGTGGCAACGCCGAGCGTGGCGCCTGCGGTGGGTTGTCACGACGGCGCCATCTCCGGACACCACGCGTACATGGCGTGCCTGACCGAGGGCCAGGTCTGGGACATCAGCGATCCGTTGAAGCCCGAGATCCTCGCGCACGTCCGCGACGTGCCCGACGCGATCTGGCACTCGAGCGCGGTGTCGAACGACGGTGAGACCGTCGCGTTCGGGTTCGAGTCGTTCCAGGGCGGAGGCACCTCCTGCGCGGGCGCGGGGCGCGGGCCTCTGGGTGCCATCTGGTTCTACGACGTCAGCGACCCCGCGGCGCCCGTGCAGCACTCGTATTTCTCCCCGGGGCGGATGACCCAGGGCATCTGCACGGCGCACAACTTCACGGTGGTGCCGGACGAGACGAAGCGCGACGTGCTCGTCTCGGCCTGGTACGGCGGAGGTGTGATGGCGGTCGACTTCACCGACCCCGACGCGCCAGAGGAGCTCGCGTACTACGTCGTCGCCAGCGGCACCAGCACCTGGCACGCGAACTGGTACCGCGGCAGGGTCTTCGTGGGCGACGGCACCCGGGGCCTCGACGTCTACGAGATCAAGGGCCTGGGCAAGCGCTAGTACCGTCTCTCCCCCTCCAAAAACGACGCGAGGCGTCCTTTTTCGAGGAAGAGAGGGGCGTGGGCCCGGCTAGGACCCCTTTTGGTCGGCGTCCACTCGTAGGGCTTCTATGAACGCGTTCTGGGGGACCTCTACCGAGCCGATCTGCTTCATCCTCTTCTTGCCGGCCTTCTGCTTCTCCAGGAGCTTGCGCTTCCTCGTTATGTCGCCGCCGTAGCACTTCGCTATCACGTCCTTGCGCTTCGCCCGGACGGTCTCCCGCGCGATGACCCGCGAGCCGATCGCGGCCTGGATCGGGACGTCGAAGAGCTGGCGAGGGATGAGCTTGCGCAACCGCTCGGTCATCGTCTTGCCGTAGTCGTAGGCCTTGTCGCGGTGCACGATCGTCGAGAACGCGTCGACCGGCTGCCCGTTCAGCAGCACGTCGACGCGCACGAGCTTCGACGCGTTGAGCCCCACCGGCTCGTAGTCCAGCGACGCGTAGCCCTTCGTGCCGCTCTTCAGCTGGTCGAAGAAGTCGAAGATGATCTCGCCGAGAGGCATGTGGTAGCGGATCTCGACCCGCTCGGGCGAG
>WUUC01132481.1_pt1 | contig 28788 bp, 25 predicted proteins | sample 6278441 | NCBI WGS metagenome assembly WUUC01 (sample SAMN13675441, study PRJNA597444) | soil metagenome | isolation source: soil | place: USA: Washington | collected 2017-10 | reverse complement strand
GAGCTCCAGCGAACGTAGGACCCGCAGGCGGACTTGCTCCGCCGATAACGGGTCAAGGAGTGCAAGCGTAACGCGCAGTGAGCTCCAGCGAACGTAGGACCCGCAGGCGGACTTGCTCCGCCGATAACGGGTCAAGGACTGCAAGCGTAGCGCGCAGTGAGCTCCAGCGAACGTAGGACCCGCAGGCGGACTTGCTCCGCCGATAACGGGTCAAGGACTCCACTGAGCCGAGTGTTCGAACGACGGCGAGTTCGCGTCGTTGACGTTGAGCGGCGCCCCCTCGGCGCCGGTGGCCGGATCGATCGGCGCGAGATAGATATCCCAGTCGCCCTGTCCGCCCGAACGATTCGAGCTGAACGAGAGGAACGAGCCGTCGACGGACCACGTCGGATAACTCGAGGCGCCGTTGTTGCCGTTGAGCGTATTCAAGGGAAGCAAGGGACCGCTGAGATCTGCGCGCGTGAGTCGAATTTGCGAGTCGGGAGCTGCGATGGTGGTCATCGCCATCTGGCTCTGCGTGAACGCGAGCCAGGTCCCGTTCGGATCGAAACGCGGATAATAGTTCGCTTGGCCGTTGCTGCTGGCGTTTGGAACCATGGTCGCGGTGCCGCCCATTTCGGGGACGACCAAAATATCCGTCTCGCCCTGGAGCCCCCAGGTCGCTTCGCCGCTGTTTCCGACCGCCTGCATCGCGCCGCGCGCAAAAGCGATCTGCCCGTTCGGGCCCCAGTGCGGCATTTGTTCGTAATAGTTCGACTCGGAAGCGCCGCCGAGGGTGCCGATATATCCGTCGAACAATGCGGCGACGTGAATATCGACGGAGTCGTCATAAACATATTGGTAGGGTGGGTTGGTATTTACATCTGGCCGCCAGGACATGAACGCCATACTCACCACCTGATTCGGCAGCGAGAGCGCAATATTCGTGGTGGTGTCCACCACGCGGAAAGTGGTCTCGATGATCGCCACATAACGCCCGTCGGGAGACACTTGGTGGCAGCCGGAACATTGTTTTCCGGCGCGCGGTCCCCACCACGGCGTGGCGCTCGTATTTCCTTGGAGCGGGAGCTGCATGATGTCGCCGCCGCTGAAGAGATTCGGAATTTGCCAATAGTATAAGTATCGGCCGGCGCTCACCGGGACGATCTCCGGACCACCGGTGGTGGTGACGTCGATCGCCGGCTCGGCCAAATCATCGGAACGGACCGTGACGATCGCCGTGTCGCCGACCATATCCGCGGGCAAATATCCCACGGTGATTGTTTGGAGGCCGCCGGCCGGAAGCGTCAGCGGAAGCGCGGGCGGCGATTGCACGGTGAATTCCGGGTCCGGCACGCGCCAATCGAGCGCGGTGATGGTCACCGCCTGGGCGCCGCAGGCGGAGATATCGAAGGTCATCGTCTCCAGACCGCTCGCTGTCCCAAAGGGCAGGTGCCGCGGAGTCACACAAATTCCCGTCGGCGCGCTGGAGGCGAAGATCGGCACGTTCACGTTCGGAGTGTCGACGTCGCTGGTCTCGATATTCACCGAGCCGGTGGCCGCGCCTTGAGCGGTCGGGCGATAAGTTACGGAAATCGTCTTCGAGCGGTTCGGCAAGATCAGCCCGAAGCTCGGCGAAGTATTCGCGAAATCCGGATGCGTCGAGGGATCGAGCTCCACTCCGCGCAGCGTACAAATATCCGAGGAGATATTATTGAGCGAGATGCCCATGGTCCGGACCGTGTTCGGCGGAACGACGCCGAAATTCACGAACGCAGGGACCACTTCCACCTGGCACCCATCGGCCGGGGTCGGATTTCCAACGAGCGGCACAGTGAAGGTAGCGCCGGCTGCATCGGTAATCTCCAGCGTTCCCGAGTCCTGCATATTCGCGACTTGGGGCGCGTATTGAACTTGGAGAGTTTGGGATCCGCCGGAGACGATCATCAGCGGAGTCGCCGGCACCGGCGTCAGCGTGAATATTCCTGCGCCCGCGGTAATTTCCACGCGCGAAATATTGCAGGTGGCTGCACCGGAGTTGGCGACCAACACCGCTTGTTGCGCGGTGGTCATCGGGGCGACGTTGTTGAACGTCAGCTGCGTCGGCAACACGCTGATCCCGCACGGTTCGGCGACCGTCGCCGTGAGCTGCGCAAAGGCGCGAGGAACACCGTAGGCGGTCGAATCGATCTGTACGTAACCGGTGGCGACGCCGAGCATGGTCGCGGTGAATTCGACCTCCACGTCGACCGTCGCAGCCGGCGGGAGCGTCGCGGGCAACGTATGTGCGCTGATGATGCGGAAGCCTGGGTTGCTCGGGTGCGCCGCTTCGCTGGAGATGGCGAGCGCGGTGAGGTCCACGGACTCCGAGCCGCAGCTGGTGAGCGTCATCGTCTTCACCGTCGTCGAACCTTGGCCCACGACCCCGAAAGACAGCGCCGCGCTGCAGATCGCCGGAGCGGCACCTTCGCCGCACACCGGAACGCGGATCGTGCCCATCGCGGGCGCATCGGTGGTGATGATGAACGCGCCCGAGTCGGGGCCCCCATCCGCGGGCGCATAGGTTGCGCGCAGCGTGACCGACTCACCCGGAGCGATCACCCGCGGCGAAGTAACTTCTTCGATGTTCATTTCCATCGAGGTGCCCGAGTCCCGTACCGCGGAAAGTAAGTTGATCGGGCTCGACCCGGTCGATCGGACAGTGATCGTTTTTTCGACCGTATTTCCCGGCGTCACTGATCCAAAGGACAGGGAGTCCGGAGTCTCGCCGCACGCGGGCCCGGCATGTTCCACACCGACACCGGCGATCACGCCGACACCGCGTAAAGTGATCGTCCGCGGACCTTTGTTGTCGTTCGCCTCGAGCACCAAAGTGCCCATTTCCAAGCCCTGATCGCGCGGTTCGAAGACCAGGTTGAAGTCGAGCTCTTCGTTCGGCGCGAGCTTCGCCAACGCGGAGGTCGCGAAGACAAATTCACCCGATTCCGCAGTGAGCGTAAATTGCGTGAACGTCAGCTCCACGCCGCCGAGATTTTTCAGCTTCAATCCGCGGAGGCGCAGATCGCCGACCGGCACGTCGCCGAAATCGAGCGCTTCGGCGCTCACCGAGAGCTCCGGTTTGACATCGACCAGTCCGCCTTCGTCACAGTTGCAGGCACTGATCGAAAGGCCAAAACTCAACGCGAACATTCCGAGCGAGCGGACGCAGTTCATCGAGCGAAGGGTTAATATTGCGGCTGCTTCTCCGGCATCCGTCATCAGACTGTGCGCAAGCGCTGACGCGATCGGACGTGTTGGATCGGGCCTACAACTTTGGCGCGCTTTGCCGCGATTCGGCCGTGGGTCAGACCAAATTCCGCGGTTCGCCGCGGACGAACGCTTCCAAGTTATCGATGACCTGATCCGCGAGCGCTTGCATCGCCGATTTGCTCGCCCAGGCGATGTGCGGCGTGACGATCACTTCTGGTCTTTCGGCCAGGTCGAGGATCGGAGAGCCCGAACGCGGCGGCTCGATTTCCAACACGTCGATGCCGATCCCGCCGATGGCGCGCGAGAGCACCGCATCCTTCAACGCCAGCTCGTCGACCAGCCCGCCGCGCGCGGTGTTGATCAAGAGCGCGGTGCTTTTCATCGCCCGTAATTCCGGCGCCGAGATCAGGTGATGTGTCTTCGCGGACAGGGGTGCGTGTAAGCTCAAGATGTCGCAGTTTTTCACCACGTCCGAGAAGGGCGTCCGCCCGGGGCGGATGACGGGCGCATTTTTATGTTCCGCGATCAACACGCGCATCCCGAAAGCTTCCGCCAATTTCGCGGTGGCGCGCCCGAGCGAGCCGTAACCGACCACTCCGAAAGTTGTCCCGGCGAGCTCAGATATATCCGGTCCGAGGAGACAGAAACTATCTGCGCGATTCCACTCTCCGCGGGAGACGGCGAGCTGATAGGCGCGCAAATTCCGGCGCAGCGCCAACACCATCATCATCACGTGCTCCGGCACAGCGTTCGTCGCGTAGGCGCGCACGTTCGCCACGGCGATCACGCGGTGCCGTGCGGTGTCGAGATCGATGATGTTCGTTCCCGTCGCGGCGACGGCGATCAGGAGCAGGCGTTCGGCGCGTTCGATATTTCGCGCGGTCAGCGGGACTTTGTTGGTGATGACGATGGTGGCGCCGTCGATCCGCGCGTCGACGTCCACCTCTTTGGTCTGCCCGTGCTCAATCCACGTATGCGGGAAGGAAGGTTTGCGGAACGAGGCCGAAACCGTCGAGCGGTCGAGAAATACGATACGGTGCGAGCGGTGAGCCAAAGCTGATTTCGCGGATCGCCCGGCTAGGTTTTTCTGTCAAGCGAGGTACCCTTGGGACGTGGAGCTCGCCCTCTTTGCGCTCGGTGGAGAGCTCGGTGATCGCCGTGTTCCTGTCGATCGTGAGCTGCTCGTCGGGCGCGGCGACGGCTGCGATCTGATGATCAAAGATCCGCGGCTCTCCCGCCGGCACGCGCGATTTTATATGGAGAGCGGGCGGCTCTACATCGAAGATCTCGGCAGTCCAAACGGTACCTTCGTCAATCAAAAGCGCGTGAAGAAAGAGATCTTGCGCGCGGGGGATATCGTCAGCCTCGGCAAAACGCAGATCGCTATCGAGCCCATCAAAGCGATCGAGCAAGCATCGAACGAGTCGAGCGACGATACCTCACCGGATCTGGTGAAGCCGATCGATCAGGTGGTGATTCCCAGCTTGGAATCGCTGCTGACGAACGAGACGCGTGCCGCGCTGATCCCCGATCAACAAACTCTGCTCGACAGCCGCACCATGGCCCTCGAGCGCGTCGCGCGGCACTCGATCAGCTTCGCCGTGTTGCACGAGATTGGAAAGATCGTCCAGACCGAGACGGAGATGCGTCCGATGCTGGCGCATACGCTCGACGTGGTGCTCACCGCGCTCGACGGAGATCGTGCTTACGTCGCGCTGCTCGATGAAACGAACCGCCCGAACATCGAGAGCGTGCGGCATCGTGGAATTTCGCCGAGCACGCGCGGTGGAGTGACGATCTCGCATACGCTGGCGCACCATATTTTTTCGGAACGGGCCGGGGTGATCAGCTCGGATGTCGCCGAGGATGAACGTTTTCGTGAGTCAGCCTCGATCGCCATGTCCGACGCGCGCAGCTTATGTGCGGTGCCGATCGTGGTGCAGAGCCGAGCGCTCGGTTTATTGGCCGTGGAGAGCGGGTTTTTGGGCCGAAAATTCGTGGAGAGTGATCTCGATCTGATGTCGACGATCTCCGCGACGGTCGCGGTTGCGCTGGCGAACATCGAAAAAGGCACACGGCTGAGGCACGCCGAAGAAGAGCTGCGCAAGGCCGAGCAACTGGCGATGATCGGCCGCGTCGCCGCGGGTATTGCGCACGAAGTGAAAAATCACCTCAGTCCATTCATGTTGGCGGACATGATCGCGCGCGAATATCCCAATGACCAAAAGATCAGGTCAGCCGCCGAAGTGATGCTCGAGGCCCAACAACATATCTTGGATTTGGTGAACGAGATCCGCGCGGCCGCGAGCGGAAATTCCACCGCGCGCGAAGTCGAAGCTCAGGATCTGGCCGCGGTCACCGAAGGTGTATTTCGTTTCATGCAGTGCGACGCGAAGCTGAAACGCGTGCGCAAGGTGCAGCTCAACGTCAAAACACGGCCGATAGTCTGGTTGAACGCGCGTTCGATGCGCCAAGTATTGGTCAATTTATTGCGCAACGCGGCCGACGCCGTGGTCCCCGATCGTGGGTTGATTCAAGTCGAAGTTTCCGAGACCGAGGAGCTGGGGATCGTCGAGGTGAAAGACAACGGACACGGAATTCCTCCCGAGGTCGCGGAGCGAATATTCGAGCCGTTTTTCTCCACCAAAGGTGATCAAGGTATGGGTTTGGGTCTGGATATTTCGCGAAAATTAATCGTCGAGCAGGGCGGGGACATCGAATTCAGCGCCGAGCCCGGCGGCGGCACGAAATTCCGAGTGATTCTCCCGAAAAACGAGTGACGGGATCGTCGTCAATCAACGTGGCCGGCCCTGCGCGAGCCAACTCTCGACGAGCTGCAATTGTTCGGCGTCGACCGCAGGAAGCCCGAGCGGCATTCCGCGAATTTGGCTGAAGCGACCGGCTTCTTCTTCGCGTCGCGCGAGCAGATGCTGCACCAATAGTGAATCTTGTCCTTCTTTCGCGCGCAAAATACTGCGGCGATTTCCGTCGGGCCCGATACTCCCTGAATTAATTTCCGCATAACTTGCGAAGCTGAGCCCACGCGGAGGAAATCCAAAACCGCCGGTATTTCCCGGGCCGCCGTCGCCCTTGGCGAGATCCTGATCCGAATGACAGTGCCAACAGGTCTTCCGGAAAACACGTTCGTAGACCTCGTCGAAGCCGACTTTGCGCTCGAGCCGCGGCAGGCGCGCATGAGTCTTCGGCTGTGGAGGTGGTGAAAGATTGCCTCCCATGAGGAACGCCTCCAAGGCGAGCGCGTCCGCCTCAGGAAGCTCGTATTTCGGCATCTGTTGCGGTTTTTCTAGAGCCTCGCGCACGCCGCCCGGCGCCATCCGTTTGCGCGCGACCGAGAGGTGCGGCGCGAGCATCTTTGCATCCGTGTCCCCGAGGACAGTAGACTCATGGCAGGCGGCGCACTGCAGCTCGCCGTAGAGCACCTGTCCGCGCGCAATACTTTCTCTCGAATATTTTGGTCCGCCAAAGCTGTCCTCTCGGGCACCAAGCGTCTCAGCGATCGCCGCGGCCTCTTCCTCGCTGACCGCCAGCCGCGGCATCGTGGCCGAAAGACCAGGTCGCAGGTCGGTGGGACGCAATAAATAATTCACCACCCAGGATTTCTTGAAACGCGCGACCGAGGCGAGGGAAGGTGCCGCTTTTAAGCTGACGATCCGCGACTGCCAGTCGATCAAGATGTCCCGGCTCGCGGGATAAGTATTGGCGAAAATATTGCGGTGACACTGGACGCAGCTCTTGGCGACGGGCACCTCGGCCGCCTGCGCGTCCTCGTGGCAACGCGCGCACTCATATTTTTCCACGAGCGCGCGGCCGTCGAGCGCGGAGAGCAGCAGCAAAAATGGAAGTGGGCTCGCCACGCGGTTTCAGCTCTGCGGCTCGATTTTCGGGCAGGTCGAAGGATCTTTGGCCATTTTCCGGCATTCGGAGATCGCGCGATCTTGGCCGGCCGGATCTTTTTTATTTTTACGCAAGGTCGCCAGAGTGGACCAAGCATCGGCGTCGGGCATGAGATCGTCTTTCTCCAGCGTCTCCAAGATTTGCAGCGCCTCGGCTTTCGAGGTCTGCGCCTGTGCCTTGTCACGAGAGAGCGCCTCGGCGAGCCGCGCTTTGATCACCGGCGACGATTTGCGCTCCGACAACCAACGAAGCGAGGCGAGCCCGGCGGCGACATTGCCGACGCGGACGTTCGCCACAGCGACCAGCTCCATGCGCCGTTCTCCGAGCGGTGCGCTCTCGAATTCCAGATCGGGATCCGCGAGCAACTTGAGCACGCGGCGATTTTGTTTTTTCTCGAGCGCTTTTTCTGCTTTGGCGACGAGCTGCGTCGCCTCATCGGTTCTGAGATAGACGCCGTTCCCGCATGGAAACGCGATATTCGGAACGGCCAGCAACAAGCTCGAAGCCAAAGTCATCACGGATAAGGCGCGCATGAAACCTCCTCGTCGGTGGGGCAGAGAACCGCGGAACGAACGCCGATGATCCGTTCATTCCCTTGAGCGACACCCGCGGGGGCGATTTGGTTCCGCGCGGGCCGAGAGGACAGGAAACTAGCGCGCGCGCGGGAGCGCCGGCTGAAGATTCAAGCCGTGCACCCGTCCGGCTTTCGCCAGCTCATCCAACAGCTCAGACTCATTTTGCCAGCGGAATTCCGGCTCTTTGGAGTGGAGCCGCTGGAGAATCTCCTCCAGCTCCGGTGCATTCAAACCGAAAGTATCGAAGGCTGCCGTCTCTTTGGTGATCACGTTGCGGATGGTCGCGATCAGCTCCGGTGACTTGAACGGACGATCGCCGGTGACCGCTTCGTACATCACCGTCGCCAGCGAAAATTGATCGGCGCGATAGTCGACGACTTTTCCACCCGCCGACTCCGGCGACATATAAGAGGGCGAACCGAGCATCAGTCCCGCGCCGGTGAGATCGGAGCCGACGATATGCGCGACGCCGAAATCGACCAATTTCACGCGATCGGTCGTGGTCAAAAGAATATTCGCCGGTTTTACGTCGCGGTGAACGATCCCTAATTGGTGCGCGTGATCGAGGGCGTCGACCAATTGAAAGGCGAGGTTGATGACCCGCGCGACCGGTAATCTTTTTTCATCGCGCAACAACGCATCGAGCGACGTACCTTGTACGTGCTCCATGGCGATGAATAAGGAGCCGTTGATTTCGCCATAATCGAAGACCGTCGCAATATTCGGATGATTGAGCGACGCCGAGGCCATTGCTTCGCGACGAAATCTCTCCACATATTCCTGCTCGCTCGCGCGAAGTGAGAATACTTTCAGCGCGACCGCACGGTGGAGCACGGTATCGAGCGCGCGGTGCACCGTCCCCATGGCGCCTGCACCGATGCGCTCCAGCAGCCGATAACGCCCGATTTCTTGGGTCACTGTTTCTCGGTCGCGCGCCATCGGCGGCGGGCGGGGCACGTTCGGCGGGGTCGAGACCGGCAGCGACGGATCGAGCACCCGCGCCTGTTGCGGCACGCTGGTCTCGCCGGGATCGAGCTCTTGAGTTTGATCGGCGCGCGCGACGAACGGTGCTCCGAGCGACCGCATCGGCGAGCCCATAGAGATCGAAGAAGAGGGTATCGGCGACAGCGCCGGAGCCGGCGTCGCGGGCGTCGCGGTCGGCGGGATACTATCTTTTTTCGCCTGCCGGGATTTGAATACTTCGCGGACCGCGCTCTTCAGCGCATCGAGGTCGAGCGGTTTTTCGAGATAGTTTCTCGCACCGAGTCGCATCGCTTCGACGACGGTCGAAATTCGCGACTGTCCCGACAACATGATCACGTCGGCGTCGAGACCGGCGGCGCGGATCGTCTCGATGAGATCGATGCCCGAGGCGCCCTGCATGTACATGTCGCTGATGACCAGATCGTGCGGATCATTCGACAGACGTTCGACCGCATCTTCGGCGCTCGACACGCAGTGAACCTCATAGCCGAGCCGAACCAGCGTCCGCTCCATGAGCTTGAGCAGGTGCTCGTCGTCGTCGACCAAGAGAATCTTGCCGAGACGGATCATCCCCACTTGGATGTATCGAGCACTGGACCGCGATTCAAGTCGCGACTCCAACTTTCACCGTAGGAGCTCACGTGGCGCGTACCACGACGAACGGAATGACGACCTCCTGGCGCTGGCGACCGCCGGGAGCGTTAAATTTCCAACCCTTTGCTTTCGTCGCAATACACTCACTTGCCTCGGATCGGAGCACATTCTTCACGCGCGCCGAGGCCACTTCGCCGCTGGGTTTGACGGAGAGCGCGACTTCGATCTTTTTCGATCGGTCGCCGTCCGCTTCTTCCTCCCAACACGTTTTGACGTCGCGTTCGTTTTCTCCCACGACTCGGCGGATCTCTGCGGGATCGATCGTCGAGATGGCGGTATCGAGGTCGGAGGCGTTCCCGGAGTAGGCGGGCGCCTCACGCGGCTTTTTGCCCAACGAGAGCTTCGGGCGCTGGAGATCGCGCTTGGGGATGCGCGGGCCTTTGCGGAGGCGGGGTGTGTTGCCTGCTTTTGGATCACGCTCCGATGGGAGCAACCTGTCCGAGCGGCCAGGTGTGGTTCCAGCCGGGCCAGGAATGACCTCCGAGGGCGCGAGCACCGGGTCGACTGCGCCTTCGTGGCGCAAGGCCTCTGCTGTCCACGTCTGTTCGAGTGGTTCGGTCGTCGGACGATCTCCACGAATCAGCAGCGTCAGAGACAGCAGCAACAAAAAAGCCGCGATCCCGGCGATCGCGACATATTTTCCGGGTCGCCGATTTGTCGTCTGCATCACCGCTACGAGAGCAATCGGCGGGCCAGTTGTTTTGAAACACAGCTCGTGCAAATCGAGGGGAATGAACCCCGAAACGGCGCCCGATACCCGGCGATCGTTTCAGCGCAGCCGGTCGATATTTGTGAAATTGCTCGGGGTGATTCACCTCGTCGCCTTCGCGTCTCTTTGGTCGCAGCTCGACGGTTTGCTCGGATCGAACGGAATATTGCCGGCGCAAAAATATTTGGACGCGGTGAAAGAGTCCGTGCCGGATTCGTCGCGATTTCTCGAATATCCGACGATATTTTGGTGGAGCGCTTCCGATACTGCGCTCGGGGTTGCTTGCGCGTTCGGCGTCGCCGCGGCCCTGTTGATCCTCGCAGGTATCGGGACACGCCTGGCCTTGGTGGTGGAATTCGTCCTCTACTTATCCCTGTCCACGGTCGCCCGCGTTTTTCTCGCCTATCAGTGGGACATTTTGCTTCTCGAGGTCACGATCACGGCAATATTTCTCGCCGGACCCTCGCCGGGGATCGGTGCATTTGGGATCAATCGCCTCCTGTTCTTCAAATTGGTGTTTTCGTCGGGCATCGCCAAGCTGATGAGCGGCGATGAAACTTGGCGAAACCTCTCCGCGCTGGAATATCACTACGAAACTCAGCCGCTGCCGACGCCGCTCGCCTGGTGGGCTCATCAATTGCCGCCCGGTTTTCATGAGGTCTCCACGCTGGCAACGTTTTTTATCCAACTGGTGGTGCCGTTTTGTTTGTTTTTGCCTCGGCCCCTCCGCCTGGCGGCGGTGGTTTTGTCAGCGTTTCATCAACTTTTGATCGCGCTGACCGGCAACTATTGTTTTTTCAACCTGATCGCGCTCGCGTTGTTGCTGTTGTTCGTCGACGACGCGGTGTGGAAAAAAATATTGCGGCGGGAAGCTCCACTTTTACGCGAAACGCGGACGCCGGCGTGGCTCGATGGTGCGCGTGCCGTGGGGCTGGCTCTCCTGGTGGTGGCGAATGGGTTCGTGTTCGCTCGGACACTTCGCGTTGCTGGGGATCGACCGGATTTGTTGGAGCTGATCGCACCGTTTCGCGCGGTGAATGGGTATGGGTTGTTTGCGGTGATGACCACCGAGCGGAAAGAGATCATCATCGAAGGGAGCGACGACGGCGTGGAGTGGAAGCCATACACGCTGCCGCACCAGCCGGGAGACCTTACGCGCAGGCCGGAGTTTGTCGCTCCGCACCAGCCGCGCGTCGATTGGCAGATGTGGTTCGCGGCGCTCGGTACCGTGCGGCAGAACGGGTGGTTTCAAGCGTTGTTGTGGAGGCTCTTCGAAGGTTCGAAGGAAGTCTCCGCCTTATTCGAAACGAATCCCTTTCCGGGCGTGCCACCGAAATATTTACGCGCCGAGCTCTATCTCTATCGATTTACGAGCGGCGACGAACGCGAGGCGACGGGCGCGTTTTGGAAACGCGAATATCTCGGCCCGTATGTTCCGGTGGTCCAAAATAACGTTCGAGAATCGACGCCGTAAATTTGGAGCGGAGATAGAATCCCCGCGGGAGCGTGAGTCGTTTTCCGCCTTCGTCGTCGACACCCGGAGCGCGCGCCGCGGAGGTGGCCGCCTTGGGGCGGATTTGTAATATTTTTCCGCGGTGGGCGGTGATCGAATCGACGAAACCGAGCGCGATCAATTGCACCAATTCTTCATAATCGGCGCGTAATAATTCTTCTTCGTCCGGGCTTGGGCTCCATAGAAGTGCAGTCCCGAAGCGGCGCGCGGATATTCTTTTGGTGCGTTCACCTTCGACCGGCACCCACAGGACGCGAGTCAATTTCGCTTTGAGGCTGGAAGTATTCCAGACGAGATCGCGAGACGGCGCGAGGCTCACGCGGGAGACATACGTCGATTCGAGCGGGAGGCCGCGGCGATCGATGGGGATCGTTTTGACTTCCACGCCGAGCTCTTCGAAGTCCGGGAGCGGGCGGGTGGAGGCTTCGGCGCCAAGCGCAGTTTCCACGAGGCGTCCGACGAAACCTTTGGCGCGGACCAGAGAGCTTGGGACTTCGAGCTCGAAGGTGCGCGCGACATCGCCGATGCTGCGGCCGGCGAACGAGCGAGCGCGGCGCAGAAGCTCGCTCTCACTTTCGGGTGCGCGCACGCGAAAAAGAGTCTAGATCAGGTTTCATGGCGACGGTCGTGTATTTCGTGAAGGACCTTCTTTTCTCCTCGAAAATTCGCGAGGTGGCGAGCCAAGTCGGCGTCGACGTCGAGCCGTTCCGCAACATCGAGCAGCTCGCGGCGGCGGCCAAGACGGCGAAGTTGGTGATCCTCGATCTGCGGCTACCCGAAGCGCTGGCGGCGCTGGACTTGATGTCCGCGGATCCGGCCTCGCAAGCGGTGATGTCCGTTGGTTTCATCGATCACGAAAAGATCGACGTCATGGACGAAGCGACCAAGAAGGGCTGTAAGAAGGTGATGGCCAAAGGTGGATTTTCCACCGCGCTCCCGCAATTGATGGCGTCGCTCGTTTAAATTCCGAGATTGAAAAAAGCGCCCAGAGATAGTTGGGCGACGGTGGTGCCGGCGGTTTCGTTACCCACCCACGAATAATACAGGCCCGCGCTCGGCAGGAGCGTGAAGCTCCGGTCGATCTCGAGCGCGACGCCGAGCGCAGTGCCCACAAAAGGTTGGCGCACGGGCGCTGCTCCGTCGCTCGAAACCCACTGAAGAATGAAACCTGGACTCAAGATCAGTTGGTGTCCGTCCCCCAAATTCAGGCCCGCGAGCACCGGGAGCGCTGCGCTGTAGAAGCTCGCATTTTCGCCGGCGGTGGAGAGCAGGTCCCAGCTCACTCCGGGATCGAGCGCCAGCTCGAACAGCTCCGAGCGGTAGAGCTGAATTTTTGCGTCGAGCGCTGCGCCCCACACGGAGATCGCCGGTGTATACGCGCCGCGCAAGCTGACGCCGAGCTCCAGACCGTCGAAAATTCCCACGCGGAGCCCGCCGTCCAGGCTGCCCGCCGGGAAGTCGATCTCCCCGGCGCCGACCAAAGATAAGTTTGATCCCGCGACCAGCTCCACCTGTCCCCTCGGCAACGTTGTCGCCCGGGAGAGGCGCGGTCCGGAGGCGCAACCTGTCCCCAGGGACAGCAGGGCAAATAAAAGAACGAGGCGACTCATTTGCCGGGGACCGCGTAGAGCGTCGCCATACACATCTCGCCTTCGTTGCCCCAGGCGAGGTCGCGCGGCGCCGGTTTTTCTTTGCCGATCGCGGGCTGATTTTCCGCCGAATTATCCCAGTGACACTCGAGATAGAGCTTGTCGCCTTTTTTCAGGATTTTCGGTTGCCGGAACCAATATTCGCCCTGCCAGTTATAATCCCAGCGCGATATTTCCAAGAGACACTCGCTGGTGCCGTCTTCATGGAGCAACATCACCCGCCCGCGGGTGCCGAGCGCGTGCATGTGGAGCGTGACGTTATAGAGTGTCATCTCGTCGCCGTCGAAATAGGTGGTGGGATCGTAACGGACGGCCCAGGCGGCGTCTTTTTCGCCTGCTTCGATGCTCATTCCGTCGCCGACTAACCATTGGGGATGAAGCACGAGGACGGTCTCGGCGTCGTTTTCCACGCTGCTCGCCAGCGAAAATTCGACCGAGGTTTGATCCGGCGGGTTCGTGTTGATGCCGAGATGGGTGTGATAGTGCATCTCCAGCACCAATTTGCTCTTTGGCTTCACTTTGCGGCCGGTGCCCGCGGGAAAATCGACGCCGGAAAATCCCGGCGCCCAACCGCCCAAGCTTCCGCTGACCCGATTGCCGACGCCGCCGTAACAATCCCAGCCGGGGCCGTCATCTTCGGCGTCGCGGTCTTGGAAATATTCGACCAAATCTTCTTCGGCAACATAAACGATCACGTGGTGGACCAAGTCGCCGCGCAAAGGGCGCACGTTGATTCCGGTAACGTACTCCTCCTGATCCGAAGGCCAGTCGAGGAGAAAACAGCGTTGGTCGTCTTCGATGTTTTCCGCGAGCGCCGGAATATAAGGCTCGGGCATCGCCAAGGTGCGATCGACCCGCGACAAGCCCGGCTCCTCCGTCATCTCTGGGGGTGGGCGATCTTCCGGTTTGCCCGGCGGCGCACCACCCGTGGCCCACGCGGCGATCATCGCGATCTGCTCGTCGGTCAAAGAACGATCGAAACGGTAGCCCGTACAACACTGTTCGGGAGGCCAGGGCGGCATCAGGCGCGTTGCGGTCTGGATATTGATTAATTCTCGGATACTTTCGACGATGAATTGATCGGCGAGATCGAAGCCGCCGGGCCCGCCAGGAAAATGGCAAGCGTAACATTTCTTCTCTAAGAGCGGCGCAATATCCCGGTGATAAGTCGGCGTGCTGGTGAGGACCACCGGCTCCCGCGTTTCGGCGCTGCACCACGGCTCTTCGAGGAGCCCGCGCGTCGAACACGCCGAGACGAAGAGGAGCGCGAGAACGAGGAGCGGTCTCACTCGAGGCAGGTCCCCGGCGCGACGCCTGCGTCCGGACCCTCGCCCGGACACTCACCGAGGACATACTTCGCGCGGCACAAACATTTGCACTCCGTTTCGATCGCAGCTTCCGCGCAATAAGGCCGAATATTTTCCAAGGTGGCTTCCGCGACGCGGCCGTAACGGTCTTCCAGCCGTACCTCGAGCCGGTAGGGCTCGTTGTTGATATTTCGGTCCGCGTTCGCCTTGGGACAGGCGGCCAAATTGGAATAGTTCGCCAACTCCTCCGGAAACTCCGGCTCCAGCCATCCTTCCGCGTTCGGTTTCAAAATGATGTCGCGCGCCTCGAGGCCCATCACCCGGCCGTTGCATTGATCGCGAAATGCAGTGGTCAATTTTATGGGGCACCCGTTCATGTTTCGCGCGCGCGCGGCGATGAACATCACCCGGCCACCTTGCGGAGGCTCGATCATCGGTACTGGCCCTTCGGCCAGGGTGACGGCGATGGTCCCGGAGAACGTCTTATGGACGATGATCATCTCCGGTGCAGCCTCTTTGTCGCCGGTGAAACAACCCTCTTCGCCGGGCGGCGGAGGAGGATCCTCGGGACAAGCACAGAGGAGCGCGGCGGCGCTGAACAACGCCGCCGCGAAACGATGATGCATCAATTGCACTGAATATCGGTGCGCTCGACCTTCGGATAATAATATACGAACACGTTGCAGTGTTCGCTGGTCTCGACGACCGGGCCGAAGGTGTAGCAGCAGTCTTTATTCTCTGACGGATCGCGCGCATCGACCGGGCCGCAGCCGGCCTCCGGCTCGGACCATTGATAGGAGCAGCTCCAATAAACGCCGCCGCCTTGTTGGACCGGCTCATTCATGCCGACGTCCATGGGCGGATCGTCCCAAGTATTGCTCGCATAAAGCATGTCGGATTTGGCGGGCATGGTGGTGCTGACGCCGTCCCACTTGTACACGTCGAACTTCGTGCCGCGTGAATGGAAGTGTCCGTTCATCGCGGTGATGGTGACGGTGGAGGTCGCCGGGAACGAACAGGTTCCCGAATAGGTCGGTGTCGGATTCGAGCGGCAGACGCGGATGCTCTGCTGTGTGGCGAACAAAGTACCGAGCTCGATCGGTTCGGCCGCGGATTCGAACTTATAAAAATTGACGCCGACGCGGCCCTTGTAAGGCGCTTTTTGTGTCGACGCATTCACATAGTGCGTCTGCACCATCAACATCTCGCCGGGTTCGAATTTCGAGGCGACACCATCGGGCAACGTCCAATCGGTATATGGATTCGTGGCGTTGGAGTTTTGTGAGTTCGCGACCAGCGGCCAATCGGACCAGTTGCCGCTCTTCCAACATTCACCGGTCGGCGCGACGCCGCCGCGGAGGACCTTCGCGGTCATGCCGCCGCCGATATCGATCTCGGTGCCGGCTTCCGGATCCAGACCTTTGATCGTTTTGACGCGAAAGATATTGAGGTGGTGGCTCCCGGGATTGATCGCGGTGTGGAAACGATTGATCCACATCGGCTGGCCGTTGTTCAGGTCGGGCATGCGAATGAAATAACAGTCTTGGATTTCAGCGCCGGCGGGCACCTCGAACTCGGGAAGGCGGACCGACAATCCCTGAGCTGTATTCAGATCCGGCAGGGTCCAGTCGTCGAACTCTTCTGGAGTGGGCGGATCATCATCGCAGGCGACGGTGAAGGCCCCGGCGAACACGCCCGCGAGCAGAAATGACTTTGGACCTAAACATTTCATTCGGTTGACTCCCTCAATCGATTGGCCGGCTCTTAGCACGCTTTCGTCCCCGTGGTAAAAAGCAGGCGGTGCCTCACGCCGGTATACACGTATCGCGCCGCTTCGAATCGGCGAAAACTATCGCGACTGCGCTCACGCTTTCTGCCATCTGCGCCGCGGCCTGTGAAAAAACTGATGCAGGAAGCTCGCGTGGCCACGGAATTTGGTTGGAGGAAGCGACGATTCCCGCGCTCGGAGGTTTCGTCCAATCGGGGACGCCGGCCGAAGAAAGCGCGGTGGGAAGCGGAGCGTCGCTCGGAGATGTCGACGGCGACGGCGATATCGATCTGGTGCTCGCGCGTGTCTCGCGGACCAACGTACCGACAGGTGGGCCGAGCGAGCTGTTCCTCAATGAGGGCGGAAACGGCGAGGTTTATCTCGTCCCGAACACTGCATTTCGTGCGCTGACCACCGGGCGCACCGTCTATGCGACCGCGCTCGCCGACTTCGACAACGACGGCGATCTCGACCTCTTCCTCGGCTGCGCGGGCGAAGATGTGTTGTTACAAAATCGAGGCAACGGAAGTTTTCGAGATATCACCGCCACCTCCTTGGTCGGCGGACCGAACGGAGACCTCACCACCGGAGCTGTCTTCGCGGACATGAACAACGACGGCCTCCTCGATCTCTACGTGACGAACTATGCCGGTGGAAATCGGCTCTATATCAACGCCGGTGACGCCGAGTTCATCGAAGCGAGCGCGGGCTCCGGCGCCGAAAACGGTGGGCGCACCCAAACTGCGGCGATCGCCGATTTCGATCATGATGGCCGGCTCGATATTTGGGTGGCGAACGACGTCGGTGCGGTCGATGACGGCATGCCGGCCGACACGGCGTTGTTGCGCGATCAGATCTATACGGAAGTCCAGGTCGACGAAACGGGATTGCCGCACTATGTCGCCCGCGGCCTCGACTTCGGAATTCAGAAAAATCGCTCCTCGGGTGGGATCGCCACCGGTGATTTCGACGCGGATGGATTTCTCGATGTCTACGTCACCGACAACGGCGCGAATGAGCTTTATCGCTGGAATAACTTCACCGGCAAATATGACGAGCTCGGCGAGTCGATGAACGTGGCAGCCCGCACCGCCTTGGCCGGCGGCAGCGAGCTCTCCACGAACTATGGAGCCGCGGTGGTCGACCTCGATCGCGACGGCGCGCTCGAGCTCTTCGTGGCGAACGGCAGCTCACAATTCACGGCTGATCCGGCGGACACCACTCGGGCGCGGCAGCTCGATCATGTGTTTCGGCAACCGAAACCGGGCGCGGTCTTTACCGAGATCTCCAAAGAGGTGGGCCTGTCGACGGTGCCCGCGATGCAACAATCGGCCGCCACCAGCCGTGGAGTATTTTTCGGCGATCTCGACGGAGACGATGACGACGACTTCGTGCTCGGTGCATTCAATGAGCCGTTTCACGTGTGGATGAACGACACCGTTGATCGCGGACAATTCGTCCGTTTTCGTTTGCGGGGGACAGTCTCCGCTTCGGACCCGGTCGGGGCCCTGGTCGCGGTTCGTTGCGAAGACGGGCTGCAAAAAATCGGATGGCGCGTCGCGGGCGGACAAACTTATGGGACGAGCGATCCTCTCGTAGAAGTTTCGTGCGGTGCGTATGCGCCGGTCAGCGCGGATATTCTGTGGCCGAGCGGACACGTGCAGCCCATGGGCGATTTCGCCGGACGAGAAGTCGAAGTGGTGGAGCCGGAGTGGCTGCAGATCTCTTCACGCGTCGTCGGGATGAATGATCCGGCGCCTGTGCTCAAATATCTGCCGGTCGATCTGGGAGACGGCAAAGTGGTCACCATCGTCCGTTCGGACGGGGTGCCGGTGACCGTCGCCGAGCAGGGACAAGCCGAGTATGTGGCGACACTCCTGCATCCGGCCTCTCCCGGGCGAACGACCCTGAAGATCACCGCCGACGGACAGGAGCTTTCGATCCGGCCGATGATCGTTTACCGATGAGTCGTGCGTTACCGAAAGCTCGGCCGAACTGAGCTCGAAATTTCTCTCATCACCCACGGCGGCATGGCGCTCGGCGCCAAGAGCGCGGCCCCGAGCGATGAACGCCGCACGCGTGCCATCCACGCGGCGCTGGATGCCGGCATCAACGCCATCGACACGGCTCCGCTCTACGAACAAGGCGGCTCGGAAAAATTGATCGGGCTGGCGCTCAAAGGCCGCCGTGATCGCGTGGTCTTGATGAGCAAAGTCGGTCTGCGCTGGGACGATCCGCGCGGAGCGATCTTATTCGGAAACGTGCACCGAAATTCCAAGCCGGACTCCCTTCGATACGAAGTCGACGCCAGCTTGACGCGGCTCGGCGTGGATTATTTGGATCTCTGCCAAATTCACCATCCCGATCTCGACACGCCGATCGCCGATTCGATCGGCACCTTGCTCGACCTGCGTCGCGCGGGGAAAATTCGTGAAATCGGCGTCTCCAATTTTTCTGCGACCCAGCTCGAAGAGGTGAAAGCGGCCATGGGCGCGGTGCCGCTGGCCAGCGTGCAGCTCGAGCTCAACCTGATCGAAAGGACAGTGGAGCGCGAAATCCTCCCGTGGGTGCGCGAAAATCAGGTGGGCGTTTTGGCGTACGCGCCGCTCTATAAAGGTCTGCTCACCGGCCGGGTCGCCGACTCGAAAGTATTTTCGCGGGATGACTTTCGCGGCGATATCCCGGCGTTTCTTCCGAAGAATCGCGCGCTCGTGAATCGGGTGGTGGAGAACGTTCTGAACCCGATCGCGGGCGCCCGCGGGCTTTCGGTCGCGCAGGTGGCGGTCGCTTGGGTGCTCGCGCAGAGCGGGGTGAGCTCGGCGATCGTGGGTGCGAGCTCCGCGGAGCAGGCACGGGAAAATGCGGCGGCGGCGGACGTGATCCTGACCGGCGCTGAGGTTTTGCAGATCCGCCAAGCTTTCGAGGGGCTCCAGCTCGACGACTCGAAGCCGAAGGGCCTCTTGGGTAAGGTGGAAAAACGGGCGCGATATTATGCGCGCCGCCTCGGCTTCTAGTGCCGCGATCTAGCGCGATACTGTACCGAAGATCAGGCGTCCGGTCGCTGTGCCCGCGAGGACAGCTCCGCTCGGATGGACCGCGACCTCGAAGACCGGGTCTTCGATACGATACGTGTTCGGCTCGCCGGCGATGCGCACCGCACCTTGATCGAAAGCGAGCGCTGCGAAAGTGCGCGTCGCGGCGAGCCCGAAAGGCCGGCCCGAGCCGAGCAGGGAGCCCGCCCGCGCTTCGAGATTGATCGGCTCCAAACGGAGCCCGACGGTGGGAGCGAGCTCGAAGAGCCGGCCTTGTTCTTGGTCGACGCGGCCGGTGCCCGGACCCGCAAATAAGACGGAGTCGGGGCAGGCGGCGCTCACCGAAAATAACGAGGGCGGACCGTCCTGAATTTCGTCGTAAAGCCCGCGACCTTTCAAAGTAATATCGACGGCGAGCGACGGAGCGCTGTACGGCGCGACTCGGTACAAGGTTCCTTCACAGCCGGCGGCCCAAGCGACGCCCAAGCTGCCGGAAATTCCGCGGAGAATGTCGGCGCTGCCGTCGACCGAGGGATATGGACCTTGCGGGCACTCGATTCCGCGCGGCGGGATGGGTTCGGAGGAACGGCGCTCGACCTCGGTGAGCTCATCGTGGCGGAGAATGAATATTCGGCCGTCGGTGGTAATCAGCCCGAATATTTGGGGCGCGATCGGCGAAATATCTCGAAATATCAGCTGCGAAAGATCCGGATTTCCGCGCAGTGGATATTCTTCGAGCTGCTCCAGGGTCCCCGCATTTTTCAGACGATAGAAATGGGCCCCGTCTCGATGAGTGACCACCAGGAGCTCGCGGGCCGCGGCATCGAGGACGGTGGCCAAAAGTACAGTTTCGTTTCCCGATAGACCTTTGAGCTTCGAGCTGGCGACGCTACCGTCCGCCGTGGAGACCAGCTCGAGCTCTCCGTTTTGGCGGATAGCGATGAAACGATCGTCGAGCGTGACGATCGTGGCGACCGGAGCTTCCACGCGTTCCCCGCCGTAGACCAAAGAAAATTCCGGCGCGGGCGCACGATCGTCGCGGACGTAGAGCCGGCCGCCGTAGCTGCGCGCGAGTGTAAAATCGGGGACCAAAGAATAGACGTTGGCGCTCGGCGCCTGTGCGCTCGCGGTGCAGTCGCTTCGTTCCACCAGCTCGCCGCTACCGTCTTCGGCCAGCACGATCGAAGCGCCGCCCATACTGGCGCGGACTGCGCCGGGACACTCGGGGACCGCCGAGAATCCGCCGCAATCACCGGGTCCGAAAAAAGGAAATTCGCGGAGCGCGGGGGTGGAGAGGCCCTCGAAAAAATCGGCGCCCGGCTTGAACGCGGCGATGCGCGCGGGTGTGCCGCCGATACAGGCGAGGAGATGTTCTCCGGCGTTGCCGACGCGGCGAATTTCGACTTGATCGTCGATACCGAAAAATGCGGCCGGGAGAATTCTCCAACGGACCGGGCCGCGACAGTCGCTGATGGTGCCGGTGGTGCCGCTGGCGGCGGAGTCGACGCTGATCGTTAGAGTGGGATCGATCGGACGTTCGTAGAACAACAGCGCTTTCGTGCCGGAGACGACGAACGCCGAGCCGACCTGAGCGACGTCGTAAAATGCATTTCCGGTGATCCCGGCTTGGGTGGGGCTGAAAGTGTTGCAGGTGAGCGCCGCGGCCGGACCACACGTGCCTAAGTTGCTGTCCTTAGGGACACACGCGACGGCCTGGGGATCGTCGCGGTTGTGAGTTTGGCCGGCGAGATAGATGACACCTCCGGAAGATTTCCCAACGAGTGGCCGTACGGACAGGGGCTTCGAGCCGGTGACCGAAAGCTCCGGAGAAAATACGTGGAGCACCGACTTCGCGTCGCCCGAGCTTTCGTCATGTGACGCCACATAGATCTCGCCGTCCGCGGTGGAGGCTGCAGCGAGGATCGGCCCGGTAAATGGGAGCTCGGCGGCTGATTTCTCCGCGCGTGAGGTTCCGTCCGCAGCGACGACTTCGAGGTGCGTGCGCGAGGCGATCGCCACATCTCCATTCGCTGCTTGGCCGACGTCTTCGATGGGATGGAGCTGCGGGGTCAGCTCGATCAATTCCGCGGTGAGCTCATTGCCCTGTTCGAGCGCATAAGGCTCGCAGGCGCAGGCGCCGGGCCATTCGAGGAACAAACCGGCGCGCAGCTGCTCGAGATCGAAGGAGGGCGAAGAGACTCCGGCGACGATCTCTATTTTCGCAAAGACCGGCAGCGCGCAGCGATCGCCTGCGTTGACCACTTGCGGGGCGATGTCGCTCGCAGCCAAACAACGCCCGCAGGTACCCTGAACCGAGCCCGCACTCCGCGTTGGGGAGGCGCTGACCTGGACGGCCGACAACATATCGTCCGGGAGCGGCCGACCGTCGGGCCCGACCAGCTCGCCGTGCGGAAGGATGAACGCGACCAGCGACTCACCTGTACCAATGGACAGGGGACCTCCGAGCAACTCGGGCGCCCAACGCGTTTGTTCGACGATCGCCCCCGAAGCCGAGACGGCGGCGAGCACCACCAGATCGCCCGGCTCGGCGTCGATCTCCACTTTGCGATCTTGCACGCACGCAGCGGCGATTGAGAGTGCGAGCGAAAATACGCGCCGCATTTTCAGCTCAGACGTTCGGCGATCGTCTCGATCGTTTTCAGCTCGATATTCGGTTGTTGTTGGATGAAGCGGCTGAAGCGGCGCAAGGTGTCGACTTTGAGCGGGTTGGTATAGGCCTCGTGGTGAAGCATGATGCCCACGATCTCCTGCTCGGCGCGCGCAGTCTGAAAGTCTGCGACCAGCTCATCATAAGATTTCACCGGGCCGTTCGCGACTTCGGGATCGACGTCCACCGACGCGGAGAGCTCTTTGATCGAGGCCGGAGTTTTTTGCCCGTGATAAGAAACTCTTTTTCCGAAGAGTGATATTTTGCCGAGCGCGCGGCCCAATTCATAATATGCGCGCGAGGGAATTCCGGGCTTCACGCCCGCGGATAAGACGCGAAATCCCAAAGTATGGAGCGCGGCCAGAGTATTTTCGTCGTATTTATGGCAAGGCGGGGTGAAGACGTCGCCCGAGAATTCGGCGCCCAACATTTCCACCAACATGCGGCGGCCGGTGGCCAGCGCGGCGAGCTGGTCGTCGAAAGAGCGGTGGCCTCCGAACTCTTCGTAGGTCTGTTGGCCGTTTCGGTGATCTTCGTGTTTGTAGCCGTGTTGGTTGAGCACGAAGAGCTCGGGATGCGCGCGGCGTTTTTCGCGGATGTATTCTGCTGCCTCTTTGGACAGGTACATGGGGACCACTTGATAGTTGCAGGGGACGCGTTCCGCGAGGAGCAGCTCCACCACCGCACGCAGCGCGGGTGACAGTGCGCCGACATCGTCACTTCGGAAAAAAACCGTGGTCTTCATCGTGGTTGCGCCTCGACTTTGCGCAGCTTATGCTCCGCGCCCCCTCGTACCATGCCGATCGAAATTGTGCCTTATGTCCCTGAAATGATCGATGCGGTGCGCGCATTCAATACGCGTATGCGCGACGCGGGCTCGCACTGGGGTTGGTACGAAGATCCACATCCCGATTGGGTTCCGAAGAAACCTGGCCAAAAGACCTGGCGCGAATATTGGCTCGCCGTCGAGGACAAAAAAGACGTGCGCGGCGCCTACGCGCTGAAGCCGCACGAATGGTGGTTGCGAGGTGAAGCGCGGTTGGTGACCGACTGGCAGGGGCCCGTCTCGGAAGGCGCGGTTTCACGGCAATACAACACGCTCGGACTGCGCTTGTTGCGAGACATGTTGAAGAAACATCCGCTGCTCTATAGTTGGGGCCACGGCGGCTACAACGAGCCGATGGTGCAGATGCTGCGCAGCTTGAAGTGGCTGCTCCACGATACTCCGTTTATTTTGAGAGTATTGAAGCCGGCTCGATTTCTCCGGCTCAATAAATATCTCCGCAATAAAGACCTGAATAAGTTGCTCTTCGATATTGCGGCCTTTACCGGGCTCGGAACGCTCGGAATTCATGCGCTCCACCGGGCGATCGAAATGCGCGCGTCACCGCTCCCGAGCCTCGAGCTGTTCACGCGCGCCGAGGCGGAGGTGGTGTCGACCTTCGGCCCGTGGGCCGACGAGCTGTGGGAAAAAGCGAAACACAGTTACACCGCCATCGCCTGTCGCGACGCCGCGACGATGAACGTGCTCGTGCCGAAGAACGGATGGCCTGCGGGCATTCGGCTGCGCGTGGTGAAGGCGGGGCGCACGATCGGCTGGGTGGTGGTGATGGATACGAACCTCGCGGGCGACGCGCGTTTCGGCGACTTGCGCGTGGGTTCGGTGGTCGATGCGCTCGCGGAGCCGCGCGATGCGGCCGAGGTCATCGGGGCTGCGTACCGCTTCTTGAAAGAGCGGGGCTCGGACTTGATCCTTTCGAATCAGTCACACCCAGAATGGATCGCCGGGTTTGAGGCCAACGGGTTTTTCGTGCTTCAAAATAAGCGCATTTTCGCGGTGTCTCCCGAGCTCGCGAAGGTTCTTGATCCCTTCGACGTCACAAAATCCGGTGTCTTTCTCACCAACATGGACGGACATGGACCGCACGCGTTATAGGAGCTGCCAATGACGATGGAGACGGCTGCCGCACTTTCTGTTCGGCTCTCGAAAGCGTCGGTCAAAAAGCTCTGGAATCCTTATACCGATCTCGAGTGGCCGGAGACGGTCGATCGCACGCATTGGTTCATGAGCCCCGAGCTCTGCTCGATTTACGGCACCGAGCTGTGGTCGACGTTGACCGAGCAACAGCAGAAGGACGTCAGCTTCTGGGAGCTGGTCAATTTCTTCAGCATCACGCTCCAGGGCGAGCGGCCTTTAGTCCAGGGCCTCGCGCATCAAATGTATTCGCGGCAGGGCAAGGAAGAGACGCATTACATGCATCACTTCCTCGATGAAGAGAACAAACACATGGTGATGTTCTCGATGTATTGCCACAAATACGCGGGCAAAGTTTATCCCGAGAAAAAGATCGCGCTCGCGAAACAATGGGCGCCGGGCGAAGAGGACGTCGCGTTCTTCATCAAGGCGCTGGTCGTCGAAGAGCTCGGCGACGTCTACAACGTGCAGATGATGAAGGATCAGCGGATCGACGCGCTCGCACGCGAAGTGAACCGCCGCCATCATGACGACGAAGCGCGACACATCATCTTCGGTCGCCGCCGCCTGAAAGAGATGTTCCACGGCGTCAAAGATAAGTGGTCGCCGGAAATTCTGGACGGGCTGCGCAAGTGGGTCGGCGCTTACCTCCGCTCTTCGTGGGGCGATTTTTATAATCCCACCATGTATAAAGATGCCGGCCTGCCGGACGCGTACAAAGTGCGCACGATGGCGATGGCGCATCCGGTTTGCGCAGAATCGCGCAAACGGATTTCGACTGATCTCGTGAACTATTTCCTGGAGACAGGAATTTTGACTGAGGCTCCGCAGCTCTGATGACCGAGACTGAAGTTCGCACCGAGCTCCGCAATTGGATTCGTATGCGCGCGAAAATGCCGCCTGCGAAGGAGTTGCACGACAGCACCCCGATCCTCGACCAGGGCATTTTGTCCTCGCTCGATGTCGCGGAGCTGATCTTGTACATCGAATCGCTCAAGGGCGAAGAGGTGGACATCGCGGCGATCGAGCCGAAGGTGTTGAAGAACGTCGATACTTTGTACATCGCGTTTTTCGGCGACGGCCCCCAGGCGGTTTCTTAGATCCCGTGATAACTAGGCGCGGTGCTCGAGGCTACGCGCTCACTCAGAACCGGATTTCTGCGGTCGGCGGAGAAGTTTCCCGACCGGCCCGCGCTCGAAGTCGACGGACGATCGATCTCTTTTCGCGAGATGAACGATCGCGCCGCTTCGATGGCGGCGACACTGCAAAAATATGTCACCGGCGATGATCCTCCGCTGACCGGCGTCTACGGCTTGCGTTCGGAGACGGCCTTTACCGGCGTGGTGGCGTCGCTTTATCGCGGGCACGGATATGTCCCGCTGAACCCATCTTTTCCGACGGATCGCACCCGGAAGATGCTCGAACGTTCCGGCTGTCGCGGAGTGATCGTCGATAGTACGGCGAAAAAACAGCTCGAGGATGTGTTGAGTGGGGTGGCGAGCGGCCTGGTGCTGTTGTTTCCTGAGGAAAAAGATATTTCCGCGCTCGTCGAGAAATATCCGCAGCATAAAATATTAGGCGCCGGGGATTTATTGCCTGCCTCCGCCTGTACGTTTGGGCAGGTGGACCCGAATAATATCGCTTATTTGTTGTTCACCTCGGGCTCGACGGGAATTCCCAAGGGCGTGATGGTGGCGCAGCGGAACGTGTTGGCTTTCGTCGACGCGATGACCGAACGCTACGGCATCACCGAGCAGGACAAATTTTCGCAGACCTTCGACATGACCTTCGATCTGTCGGCGTTCGATATGTTCGTCGCGTGGGAAAAAGGGGCCTGCGTTTGTTGCCCGACCGTGCACCAAAAAAGCCTTCCGGCGCAGTGGATCAATGATTCGCGGCTGACGATCTGGTTCTCGGTGCCGTCGACCGGTGCCCTGATGAATAAGTTGCGGATGTTGCCGCCGAATAAATATCCGCACCTCCGCTATAGTTTGTTCTGCGGGGAAGCGCTGCCGATGGAAATTGTCGAGAAATGGCAAAAGGCGGCGCCGAATTCCATCCTCGAAAATTTATATGGGCCCACGGAATTGACCATCGCCTGTACTTTGTACCGGTGGGATCCTGCGCGTTCGCCCGCGGATTGCGAGATGGGTGTGGTGCCGATCGGCGATCCTTATCCCGGCATGGAAATATTGGTTGCGGATGAGTCGCTGGTCGAAGCCCCGATCGGCGAGACCGGCGAATTATTGATGACCGGGCCGCAACTATCTCTCGGATATTGGAAAGATCCCGAAAAAACGGCGGCGGCGTTCGTGACTCCGCCCGGAAAATCGACGATTTATTATCGCACGGGAGATCGCGTGCGCCGTCCGGTCGCGGGCAAACCGATGACTTATCTGGGGCGCGTCGATTTCCAGATCAAAATTCAGGGATACCGGGTGGAGCTCGGCGAGATCGAAGCGATCGCGCGGGAAGCGGCCGGCGTCGACGTGGCGATCGCCATCGGTTGGCCGATGCAGGCGAGCGGTGCCGACGGCGTGGTGGTCTTTTTGGGTGCGGACTCGGCGGACATCGAAGCGGTCACCGCGGTGATGAAGGCGCGGCTTCCGGCGTATATGGTGCCGAGTCAGATCCGCACCATCGGCACGTTCCCGCTCAACTCGAACGGCAAGGTCGATCGCAAAGCGTTGGCGTCGATTTTAGATGGCTCGAAGTAGCCGTCTCAGAATTTTACGCCGAGGTTGAGATCGGCTCCCGGCGCGATCTTTTTTTCTTCGTCGTAGTGATTCGTCCGGAAGACGAGGAAGCCCGCCCCTCCACGGGCGTTGATGTAAAAACGGTCGGAGAGCTCGTGTTGGTAGCCCGCGAGGACCCAGGCGCGGCTGATCAGATCGTCGCGGGTGCCGCCGCCGGCGGGATGTTCGATCTCGTGTCGTAAGCCGGTGGTGAACGAGAGCTCGGCGTGGATGCCGGCGTAGAAATATTGGCGCCACCCGGTTTTTGCAGCGATGAGCGCGGTCGGTCCGCTCTCGCGCCGCACCACCCACGCGTAGTCCGCGTAGACGCCGAGCAGCAGCTCGCCGCGGAGGTGTTCGTCGCCGAAGATGGGGATGAGCACTTTCATCTCGCTGATCCCGCCGGGATAAAACGGCCAGAGCACATTGAGCTCTGCCGAGACACCTCGCGCGGCGGTTTCTTCGGCCTCATCGGCGCGCGCGTGAGCCGGTGGTGCGAGAGCGAACGAGAGCAGGAAGGTCGCGAAGATCTTCTTCATGCCGACAGATAGCGGCGAAGATCGGGAGGCGGTCGGCCCGAGCGGTCAGTGTTTCGACAGTTTCGGCCAAACTTTGGCGCGGGACGGCGAGAGGCCGCGTTTTTTGCGGAAAGCGCGGCCCAGCGTGCTCGCGCCTGCGTAACCTGCGTCCTGGGCGATCTCTTCGATGTTCGCCGCTCCAGGTTGTTCGAGCAGAGCGCGCGCGCGTTCGACGCGGGTGTCGAGCGCCAGGGCGCGGAAAGTCGTCCCTTCTTCTTCGAGTCGTCGGCGTACTGTCCTTTCGGACAGGTGGAGCTCTTTGGCGATCACCGGGAGCTCGGCGGAGCGGTGTGTCTCCAGCGAGTCGCGGATCACTTCGCGGACGCGTACGGCGAAGCTCGCTGCGGCGTAGGGGCGCGTCTCGCGTTCGGCGAGCGCGGTGAGGTACCGCCACAGCGCGGGATTGGCGCGCGGCGGGACCTGATCGCGCGTTTTGTTGCTGAAGACGATCGAGTCTTCGGCGGCGCGATCTTCGAGCTCGATGCCCATCAACGTTTCATGTGCGGCGCGATCATGGAGCACGTGACGGAACGTGGCGGTGCGCGCAGCTGTCCCTGCGAGCAGTTGGAAACAACGTGCGAAGCCGACGAGCATGACTTCGTTGGAGAGCGCGCGGCCACCTGCGGGCGCACCTTCGCGGTGCCAGATCGCGCGGGTAAGCTCTCCTTCGGTGCGAAGCTCGAGGCGGCCGTCGTTGGTGATGAGCGACGTGAAACGGGCGGCGGTGGCGAGCGCCTCACCGACGGTCGGTGCCGCAGAGACGGCGAAGCCGAGGAGGCCGAGCGTGTCGAGCGTCCACGCAGTCGATGCACGCGCGGCGACGGCCCAGTCCGCGGATTCGTCGCGCAAGGCGGACCACGCTTTGTACATCTGCAGAGCCGGAAGGCGTGCGGGTGCGGACAACGCGGCGGGTTCGAGCCCGAGCCAAGCGCAGCTCATCGACGCGGGGATTCCGAGCGTTGCCGCGTGATCGACCAGGCGGAGCGCGGCGAAAGTTGCGGCGGTGCGCATGCCTACTCTACTCGGGGCGGGCGTCCTTCGGTCTTTCGCTGAAGGGGCGGAGGCCGAGCGCACGTTCTCGAAGCCAACGAAAATAGGTGCGGCCGGCACGGCGTACCTCTTCGGGCGCGGCGTCGATCTCGCGAAGCGCGAAGTGTGTCGCGTAATGTTCGGCGCGTCGATCGCGCGCGAGCAGCTCGGCGATGGCGCGCGCGTCGTTCTCTTCCATCGCCGAGAACCATGCATACTCACGGCGTGCGTAGGGATCGCGGCAGAGGCGGGCGAGCGCGGCGATCCTCGAGGCGAGCGTCATCGGTGGCGGCGACATGACGAACGACAAAGCACGAGCCAGGCCAAGCGCGTTTGTTCCGCTGCCAACGGATGAGGGGCCGAGCAAGCGAAGCGCGCAGACAGCGCAGCGAACGTAGTGTCCGCAGGCGGACTTGTTCCGCCGCTAACGGACCAGGGCCGAGCAAGCGAAGCGCGCAGAGAGCGCAGC